>ENA-OPSY01001015-OPSY01001015.1-human-gut-metagenome-genome-assembly--contig:-NODE-1015-length-17782-cov-4.161956_pt1 | contig 17782 bp, 11 predicted proteins | sample MGYA00241464_ERZ501920 | MGnify/ENA primary metagenome ERZ501920 (study PRJEB25962, sample SAMEA2042396) | human gut metagenome | biome: human gut; feature: human-associated habitat; material: faeces...
GTACCGGTGGAGCTGGCTCCCGCTGCCCTGCCACGGCTCACCGTACATCAGGATGCTTCTGCCGCCCGGCAGAGCGTCCAGCGCGGCCCGCAGTTCGTTCATGGTGTCCACGTCATAGAGGCCCATGAGGTCGAAGCGGAAGCCGTCGATGTGATATTCCTGCGCCCAGTAGAGCACCGAGTCGATGAGGTATTTCCGGGCCATGGGCCGCTCACTGGCAAACTCGTTGCCGCAGCCGCTGCCGTTGGAGAAGCTGCCGTCCGGGTTCTGCCGGAAGAAATAATAAGGCACCGTGCTGTTCAGCGGGTTCTCGCTGCGGTACATATGATTGTACACCACGTCCATGATGACGCCGATGCCCGCCGCGTGGAGGGCGGCTATCATCTCCTTGCACTCCCGCACCCGGACTTCGCCTTTCGTGGGGTCGGTGGAGTAGCTGCCCTCGGGGACGTTGTAGTTGGTGGGGTCGTAGCCCCAGTTGTACTGCCGGGTGAGGGGGCGGCTCTCGTCCACACTGCCGAAGTCGAAGATGGGCATCAGCTGCACATAGCCCACTCCCAGCCGCTTGAGGTAGTCGAGGCAGGTGGGGAAGGTGCCGGCGGAAGAAAGGGTGGTCCCCTTTTGGGTAAAGGCCATGAATTTGCCCCGCCATGCATTCCGAACGCCGCAGGCCGGGTCTTGCGAGAAGTCACGGACGCTGACCTCCCACACCGTCCGGCGGGAGGCCGGGACGATGACCCGGTGGTCGTGGTTCCAGTCGGGCGGATCGATGCGGGGCGCGTCTAAAATCATGCTCCGCAGGCCGTTGACGCCTGCCGTCCGGGCGTAGGGGTCGCCCGTCTCGTATGCTGTGCCGTCCACTTCGACGGTAAAGGTATAGTAATGTCCGTGCTGGTCGCCGGGCAGATAGACCGACCAGACGCCCTGCCCGTGCTGTTCCAGCGGCAGAGTCCCCATGCAGGCCCCGCCGTCGCCCCGGCGGTAGAGGTTGACTGATACCTTCTGCGCCGTGGGCGCCCAGAGCCGGAGCCGGGTGCCGGAGGGGTTATATTCCGGCCCCAGAGGGCCGCTGTAGTTTGTCTGCCGTGCAAAGGCGCTGCTCTCGAACAGCGTTTTCCACTCTGCGGGCGTTTTCATTTCGTTCCATTCCCTTCGCATATCAAATCAATATAAAATTAGTGTACCCGCCTGCCCGAGGATTTTCAAGACTTTTCTTGCAAAAGGGGGCAAAGTACACTATACTGGGAAAAAACGCAGGACGGAGGCAGGCAGATGGCATACACCGACGATTGGGAGAACTTGATGAACGGAGTGTTCGGCCCGGGAGGAAAACTGCGCTTTGATACGCAGAAAACGCCGCCGGAAAAGCCCGGTCTGCCCGATATGAACGCAGCCCTGCTCGAGCAGCAGAAAAAGCTGGACGAAATGCTGAAAAAACAGAACGCCGAGCTGCGCAGAGACACCACACAGGAGGCGCTGGCCCAGAGCCGGAAGATGCTTGAGGATATGGAGGCCGACGGCCTGCTGGCCAAAGGAACCACCGAAGTCAAACAGGAGCATCTGGGCAGCTTCGAAGGGTTGGCCGCTGAGGTGAAAAAGACAGTGCTGGGGCAGGACGCCTTCGTGGACGGCGTCGTGCGGGCGATGCGCCGGCCTTTCGTGCTGGGGACGGAGGCCCCCACGGCCCGGAACGTCATCCTGCTCTGCGGTGCGCCCGGCACGGGGCGGCATTTCACTCTGACGGAGACGGCCCGCTGCATGGCCGTCCGGGGTCTTTTGCAGAGCGATAAGCTGGCCGTTATGGATCTGGCGCTTTACCCCAACTCGGGGGCCGAAAAGCTCTTTTTGCAGGATCTGTACGCCGCCCTCCATGCGCCGGGCGAGATCCTGGTCTTTGAGCACTACGAGAGCTGCTACCCGGGCTTTTTGAAGACGCTGGCAGACCTCGCCGTCAAGGGCAGTGCGCCCCTGTCCAGCCGGTATCTCGTCAACAAGGAGGGCATCCTCGTGGACGCCGGAACGGCGCTTGCCCCCGGGGCTGTGAGCCGCATCACCCCCTGCGGCAAGTACCTTGTCTTCTTCTCCCAGAAGGGCCGGGAGGCGCTGGCCGATAAGTTCGGTGCGGCCTTCGTCTCGGCGCTGGGCGATGTCTGCGAGACCAGCGCCTTTGCGCGGGAAGCCCTCGCCGCGCTGGCAGCTCAGCAGCTCAACGCGCTGGCCGCAAAAGTGAAGACCCGCCTCGGCCTGACCCTGTCGGCGGGCGCGGATGTGCGGGACTATGTGGCGGCCCAGTGCAGCCCGAAGCAGGGTGCGGCGGGGCTTTCGGCCTGCTGCGATAAGATATTCCGCGCTCTGAGCGAATACTGTCTGCAAACAGATGCCACGCTTACCGGAACGATTACACTGACTGCCCGGGAGGACAGCCTCGACTTTGCCCTCAACGACGCCGGGCCCCAGAAGCTCTTTGACCTGCTGCCCGCCGCCTATACCGGCGCAGTGGAAGAAATCAGGAAAGAGCTGAACGACCTCGTGGGTCTTGCACCGGTGAAGGAATACGTCTTCGGTCTTGCCGATAACATTCAGGTGCAGCAGCGCCGTGCGGCGGCGGGCCTCAAGACCACCAGCCTCTCGATGCACATGATCTTCACCGGCAACCCCGGCACCGGCAAGACCACCATCGCCCGGCTCGTGGCAAAGTACCTCAAGGCCATCGGCGCCCTCAAGGGCGGGCAGCTGGTGGAGGTGAGCCGGGGAGACCTCGTGGGCCGCTACACCGGCCACACCGCCCCCCTGACCAACAGCGTCATCCAGAGCGCGCTGGGCGGCGTCCTTTTCATCGACGAGGCCTACAGCCTCTACCGGGGCGAGCAGGACAGCTTCGGCCTTGAGGCCATCGACACGCTGGTGAAGGGGATGGAGGATCACCGGGATGAGCTGGTGGTCATTCTGGCAGGTTACACCAGGGAGATGGAGACCTTCCTCACCGCCAACAGCGGCCTTGCCAGCCGCTTCCCGAACAAGATAGAGTTCCCGGACTACACTGCCGATGAGCTGCTGGACATCACGAATGTGCTGGCGAGGGGCAAGGGCTACAGGCTGGCCGAGAGCTGCACGGAACCGCTGCGGGGCTACTACGAGCGCCGCCAGGCAGAGGATGCCCACACGGCGGGCAACGGACGTCTCGCCCGCAACACGCTGGAAAAGGCCATCTTTAACCAGAGCCGCCGCCTCGTGGCAGAGCCTGCGGCGGAGCTGGATGTCATCCTGCCCAGTGATCTAGAGCTCCAATGATAAAAACAAACGCTGGCACGAACGTGCCAGCGTTTGTTTTTTACAGATTTTCCATCCGCAGCAGGTAGTAGAGCACCTCGATAAGGACGTTCGGCGAGAGCAGCGATGCCGCATGGCTGCCCTCGATGAGCCGCTGTTCGCGGTTGGAAGCCGTCATCACATAGTCGGCCAGCTGGGCCAGCGGGCCGTGGCTGTCACAGGTGATGACCAGCACCGGTACATTCCGCCCTTTGGCGACAGCGGACACCTCTTCCAGCCTGGCGCTCTGCCCGGAGGCCGAGAGCACGATGAGGATGTCTTTGGGGGTCAGCGTCTGAGCAAAGGCAAGGTTCTTCTCGTGGACTGCGCTGGAAACGCACCGCTTGCCCAGGTGGCTGAACCGGATGGAGGCATCGAAGGCCACCGGCAGGCCGCCGCCCTCAGAGACCACCTCCATGACCTCGCAGCTGCGCAGCAGAGAGAGTATCTGCCGCAGCTGGCGGGTATCAATGGCCTGAATGGTGGCCCGCAGCTCCTCTTCGCGGTTTGCCAGAATGTTCAGAAGTGCCTGATGCAGCTCGTCCTGCCCTTCGTCCCGCATACGCTGGGCTTCCTGCTGCTCCATGGCGTCCCGTGCCAGCGCCAGCTGGAATTTGCGGTAGTTCTCGAATCCCAGTTTGTGGCACAGCCGGGTGATGGTGGCCTCGGACGAACAGCTCAGCCGGGCCAGTTCTGCTGACGTACACATCGACGCCCGCTTTACATCTGCAAGGATGCAGTCCGCAATGCGCCTCTCGGCGCTGTAAAGCTGGATGCCGGAACATAGCAGCGTTACTACGCTTCCGGGGGCTTCGCACATAAGTGATCCCTCCTCGCATTATGCGCAAGACACAATTTCTTCTTGAGTTCTACTTGAGATTGTAGCAGTTTTAACGAGGAAAATCAATTCAAATTCCCATAAATTTTCAGGATTGACGGAAATTGACTTTTTCTGCCGATTTTTGTATCCTGCACAGTTTTGCCGCAGGAAGCGCAAAAAATGCCCCTCCGCGGAGTGCGGAGAGGCATCGGGAACCAAATATTCAGCGCAGCTTAGTGCAGAAAGGCGTTTCAGCAGCCTTCCTTCTCAGCCAGCTTGCGGCCCATCAGCACGCCCATGACGGAGGCCATCATCAGGCCGCGGGTCCAGCCGGAAGAGTCGCCGAGGCAGTGCAGGCCCTTGATGTTGGTGTCGAGGTTCGAGTCCATCTTGACCTTGTTGGAGTAGAACTTCAGCTCAGGGCTGTACAGCAGGGTCTCGTTGGCGGCGAAGCCGGGGACGACCATGTCCAGCATCTTGATGAACTCGATGATGTTGGTCATGGCGCGGTAGGGCATGGCGGCGGTGATGTCGCCGGCCACGGCGTCCTTCAGGGTGGGCTTGACGTTGGACTGGGCCAGCTCCTTCGCCCAGGTGCGCTTGCCGTCGAGGATGTCGCCGTAGCGCTGCACCATGATGTGGCCTGCGCCCAGCATATTGGTCAGCTCGCCCACCTTCTGGGCGTAGGCGATGGGCTGGTTGAAGGGTTCGGTGAAGTTGTGGGAGACGAGGATGGCCAGGTTGGTGTTCTCGCTCTTCTTCTCCTTGAAGCTGTGGCCATTGACCACGGCCAGGTCGTTGTCATAGTTCTCCTGTGCCACGAAGCCGCCGGGGTTCTGGCAGAAGGTGCGGACCTTGTTCTTCCAGGGCTTCGGGTAGCCGATGAGCTTGGACTCATACAGTACCTTGTTCACCTTTTCCATGACCTCGTTGCGGCACTCGACGCGGACACCGATGTCCACGGTGCCGGGCTTGTGGGCGATATGGTGCTCTGCACAAATTTTCTCAAGCCAGTCTGCGCCGCGGCGGCCGGTGCCGATGACCACGGTGTCGCCGTAGACGGCGCGGGGCTCTCCCTCGCCCTGACGCAGCAGCACGCCCTTGCACTCCTCGTTTTCGAGGATGATGTTCTCGCACTCGGTGGAGAAGAGCATCTCCACACCGTTGTCAGCCAGATAGTTCTGGATGGCGAGATAGAGCTGCTGTGCCTTCTCGGTGCCGAGGTGGCGGATGGGGCAGTCCACCAGCTTCAGACCGGCGTGGATGGCGTTCTTGCGGATATCCTTGATGTCCTCGCCGGTGTAGATGCCCTCCACATGGGGGTCAGCGCCGAACTCGAGGTAGATCTTGTCGGTGTAGTCGATGAGCTCCTGCGCAAATTCTTCGCCGATGAGGCTGGGCAGGTCGCCGCCGACCTCATAGGAGAGGCTCAGCTTGCCGTCGGAGAAGGCGCCTGCACCGGAGAAGCCGGTGGTGATGGCGCAGGTGGGGCGGCAGTTGACGCAGTGGCCCAGCTCGGCCTTGGGGCAGTGGCGCTTTTCCACCGGCTTGCCTTTTTCCACCAGCAGGATGTGCTTCTTGCTGCCGCGGCGCAGCAGCTCCACAGCGGTGAAGATGCCGGCAGGACCGGCACCAACGATGATGAGATCGTACTTTTCCATAACTCTTTTTATCCTTTATGTTGAATTGATTTTGGGTTTCGTTTTTCAGCAGAGGATTAGCCTTTCGCCTATCGGGAGCAGACGGAGAGGGCAAGCCCGCTAACGTTATTTGTTCTCCTGCTCCACCTCGGCGCTCTCATCCACATAGTCGAGCTCCACAGCGGTGGACTCCACATCTGCGTGGGAGACATCCGGGGCGATGACGCCGTCGCCGTTCAGATCCTGGCCGGTAATGGCTTCCAGCATGGACTGGGTCTCCGGATGCAGCTTTATAAAGCGCCGGACGGCCAGCATGGTGTACAGGGCGCTCAGCAGGTTCAGTGCGCCTTCCAGGATGAGGATGAGGCCGATGGCCATCACCAGCGTTTCCATGGTGCCGAAGGGGTCCACCACCATCACGATGCCCAGCACGACGCTGAGCACGGCCAGCAGCAGAAAGATCTTCCAGCTCGAATACTCGCACCGGCGCAGCTCGAGAGCGTTCTGGATGCGGCCCAGACTGTCAAAGATGACGAACAGGCCGAACACGATGGGCAGCACCCGCACCACCACGTCGCTGCGGATGATGAGGAATGCGCCCAGCGCCAGACAGACAAGCCCCGAGATGAGGGTGAGCTGGCTCTGGAACACGCCGCGCTCTACGACAAAATACCGCACCAGCTGCACTGCCGCGCAGGCCAGCACCACGCCGCCCAGCGCGTAGCAGACCACGTTGAGGGCCGTGCCAGGCACCATCAGCAGGAAGATGCCCAGCGCCAGATAGAGCAGGCTCATGAGGATAAGGTTCCACTTCAGCTTTTTTGCCATAGAGTTCACGTTCCTTTCAGGTTATACGGCCGCGTCCTGCTTTTCGGAGAGCGGGACGATGACGGTACGGTTGATGCGGGCCATGAAAACGAGGCTCAGCGCAAGGCTGACCACCTCCGCGATGATGAAGGCCCACCAGACCATGTTCACCTCGCCGGTGCGGCTCAACAGCCATGCAGCGGGGATGAGCACCACCAGCTGACGGCAGATGGAGACGGTCAGGCTGAACACGCCGTTGCCCAGCGCCTGGAACACCGAGCTCAGCACGATGCCGGCACCCGCCAGCAGGAAGTGGGGGCAGATGATGCGCAGCGCCGGGACGCCGATGGCCAGCATGGCGTCGCTGGCGGCAAAGAGGCCCAGCAGCTTATCCGGCAGGAACTGGAAGATGCAGAAGCCCACCAGCATGATGCACTCGGCGTAGAAGACTGCGAGGCGGATGGTCTTTTTGACCCGCTCCGGCTTCCGTGCGCCGTAGTTGTAGCTGATGATGGGGACCATGCCGTTGTTCATGCCGAAGATGGGCATGAACACGAAGCTCTGCAGCTTGAAGTAGACGCCGAAGACGGCGACAGCCGTGGCCGAGAAGGCCATCAGGATCTGGTTCATGAAGAAGGTCATCACGCTGCCCACGCACTGCATGGCGATGCTGGGCAGGCCGACGGTGTAGATGCGGCCGATGGCCTTTGCGCTGGGCCGGAAGCCCCGGAAGCTGATCTGGATGTCGGGGTTCTTATTGAGGTTGAAGTACAGCGTCATGCCCGCGCCGCAGAACTGGCCGATGACGGTGGCCGCGGCAGCGCCGGTGGTGCCGGACAGGGCCTCGCCGCAGTAGCCGAAGATGAAGATGGGGTCGAGAACGATGTTCACGACAGCGCCCACCAGCTGGCTTATCATGCTCAGATGGGTGCGGCCGGTGGCGGCCAGCAGCTTCTCGCCCATGGTCTGGGTAAAGAGGCCGAGGCTGAGCACGCAGCAGAGCTGCAGATACTGGATGCCCTGCCGGGCGATGTCCATGTCCGAAGTCTGTGCGTAAAAGTAGGGTTTCATGCAGGTGAGGCCGATGATGAGGAAGACGGCGTAGCTGCACAGGGACAGGAAGATGCCGTTCTCGGCGGTCTTATTGGCCCGTTCCTGGTTCTTTTCGCCGAGGCTCTTGGACAGCAGGGCGTTGACGCCCACGCCGGTGCCGACGCCCACGGCGATCATGACGTTCTGCAAAGAGAACGCCAGCGAAACGGCGGTCAGGGCGCTCTCGCTGACGTGGGACACGAAAATCGAGTCTACCACGTTGTAGAGGGCCTGCACCAGCATGGATACCATCATCGGCACGCTGAGCTTGATGAGCAGAGGGTTGATGTCCATGGTACCCATGATGTTTTCCCGCTCACCGGCGGGAGAGGATAAGGACTGCTTGTTTTCCACGATTTCTCCTTTTGATGTTGATGACTTGGGAATGCAGAGTTCTTCTATGCCGCAAACGTGGGCAGAGCGCAAAAGCACCCCACCCACGCAGCATCATTATTTATTTTGCCCCTTCCGGGGCGGCGGGCATCAGCCCTCCATGGCCTTCTCCTTGGCCTCTGCGGCGGCAAGGATCATCTGCACACAGGCGTCATGGCCCAGTGCAGCGTTGATGGCAAGGTCATAGTTGTGGGCGTCGCCCCAGCGGTTCTGGGTGTAGTAGTTGTAGTAGGCGGCACGGTTGCGGTCGGTCTTGTCGATCTCGTCCTTGATGCCCTTTTCGTCCTTGGCCTGCAGCATGTTGTTCTCCTTGCCGTAAGCCAGACGCCACTCCTTGGGGGCGTAGACGAAGACGCGCAGCACGTCTTTGCGGTCGCGCAGGACGTAGTCGCCGCAGCGGCCCACGATGACGCAGGGGCCTTCGTCGGCCAGCTGCTTGATGATGCGGCTCTGCAGGATGAAGACCTGATCGCCCAGCGGAAGGTCATTGCCCATCGTATACAGGCTGTACAGCAGGCTGTGGGTGTGCCGCTTTTCGCTGGCGGCCACGGCCTCCTCGGACAGTCCGGAATTCTTGGCGGCCATCGTGATCAGTTCCTTGTCGTAGAGCTTGATGCCCAGTGCGCGTGCCACGTCCTTGGCGATGTAGCGTCCGCCGGTGCAGTACTCACGGCCCAAAGTGATGATCGTCTTTGCCATAATATGTTCCTCCCATGTTGATGATTTATCCCAAAAAGCTCTTGGCGGTGCTGCCTCTCAGGAGACAGAAGGCTCGGTGCTTTGGTTTGCTTCCGATAGCGGCAGCGTGGGCGGCGGAGGGGCTGGCAGACGTACCTCTGCAAACTGCATGGTGCCGGTCTGGTCCACGATGTAAACGCTGCACCGCCCGCCTGCGTCGGTCTGCTCGGGCGGGAAGCGGAAGCCGCCTGTTCGTGTCCGCTCCATCCGCCGGAAGGTGCGGTGGGCTGTGGTGGCGTGGGCTACTCCGTCGTGAGGGCTGCAGGCCGCCCAGCCGGAAAATTCTGCCGGGAGCAGCTGCCGCTGGCCCTTCTGGGCCAGATACCAGCAGTCATCCTCGGCGCTGTACACAAAGTCGCAGGAGACCCGCCGGGGGCGGTTGGCCTCGGTGTTCCGGGGCTTGGGGCGGAGGGCGATGGCCCGCCCGGTGAAGTAGCGGGCAAAATCCGTCACTGCCATCGTGCAGTTCACTGCTCCGTCGCTGTCGGCGGTGGGGTCGTTGAGCAGGACATAATCGGCGAGGACCGCGTCATCGTGGCCGAAGCCCCGCAGACCCATCCAGACCCCGATGGGGTCCCGCTGGCCCCGGATGCGGCGCTCGATGCGCACGGCTACGGAACAGCCGTCGTGTATCTGCTCCCGCAGGTCCTGCAGGTCCATCCACGCCTGCCAGCAGGGAAAACCGCAGCAGCCCGCTGCCGCGGCGGCGAAAGCGGCGTTGCTGGTGCTGCCGGTGGTCTTGTCCTCCATGACGTAGGCCACCTCTTCGGGCAGGATGTCCTCGCCCCAGCGGTTCATCAGGGCCGCCATCACCAGCGGCAGGTCCATGTCCCGGCCAAAGCTGGGGTCATGGGCCGAGAGGCAGTATTCCGGTAAGTACAGGCGGCGGTTGATGGGGTGGCCGCTCTGCTTATCCCACGCAAGGGGGCGGACCGCCGCCGCCAGCAGCCGGAGCGCCGGGGTGACTTTATCGTTGTTGGTCGAAAGATTGACCTGAAGCTGGACGCCGGTGCCGCCGCCGGGCAGCGCCACCGTCACGGTGTCGCCCATCAGGAAGATGAGGCCGTCGTCGCTGTGGGTGCTGATGCTGGCCCGGGGGTAATCCGGCGCCCACTTGCCAAAGCTCATCCAGCCCGTCCAGCTGCCGCCTGCGTAGACGCGGCAGCGCACCTCCACCATCGTGTTCTGGGGCGCGTGGGCGTTCCAGCTGACGTTCAGGTTGCAGAAGGCCGGCATGGCGAACTCGGGCGTCGTGTAGCTTCCGTATTGCAGGTACCGCCCGGCCACGCTGTCCAGCACGACGCTGCCGTTGTCCAGCGCCACATTATCGAGCTGTCCGCGGGAAAATGTCTCCGTGCCCTGCAGCACCAGATTGTTCCGCTGTTCCATTGCACGCATCCCCTTTCCGCGTCGGTGTGTCGTTTATTCCTCGTCGTCGCTGCGCTCCTCGGCCATCTCGGCTTCATACTCAGCGTCGTGGAGCTTGCGGATGTTCTCCTCGATGTGGAACACCCGGTCGAGGTCGCCGTAGACGATCTGGCTGGTGATCTCCACCTGGAACCAGAAGCCGAACACCAGCATGAGCAGCAGGCCCAGCGGCATACAGAGGATGACGAGGCCCCAGAACAGTACCGTCACGAGAGACGCAGCCAGTGCGTGGGGCAGGAAAGCGATCATGCAGTTGACGCTGTTCTTGAGCGTCTGGCCGAGAGGCTGGTCCAGCAGGACCACCTGGGGCCACATGTAGGAGAACAGCATGTGGAAGATGACGAGGTTGAGCACCGTGGCCACCCACATGCCTACGCCGACGTTGGTACCGTGGTAGAGCAGGTTGAAGCAGAAATACACGAGGAAGATCTGCACCGTGACCACGACGCAGTAGAGCACGCCCGGCAGGATGCTGGCTTTGAAGTTCTGCTTGAAAGCCTTGCGGTAGGTGGTCCACCAGTAACCGGCCTCATCGCGCAGAGCGCGCAGGACGGTGTCGTACATGCCTGCCAGCACCGGACCGGCCAGGATGCCGCCCACGGCGGCGCTGAGCACCATGACGGGCAGGCTGTTCATCAGGAAGCCGATGTACACCAGACAGATGACGGGCAGAAAGCCCAGACAGGTGAGCAGGTTTGCAAGGAACATCCCGCTCATATCCCGGCCCACCAGCTCGAAGAAGCGGCCTACGCCGGTCTTGCGGGGGGCGTCCTTTTCGACGCCCGGCCCGGACTTGAAATCGTTTGCAGAAGGGAACAGACTCATGTTGTGTGAATATCCTCTCTCGCTGTCCCGAAAGACGGCTTACGTTGTACAGCACGGTTTTGGCAGGAAACGCCATTGTGCTGGCTTTCTGATTATAAATATACCCGGATTTTGTGGATTTTGCAAGCCGCAAAGCCCTCTAAATGTAAAAAAAGTATTTCCTCTCCCTTTTTGGGGCGGAGTGTGATACAATAGAAACGGCTTTTTGAGCCAGAAGGAGGTATCGCTCTGTGAGCATTTTCCGCACCATTGCGTTATTCGTTTATCTGTTCGGGTACATGATCGTCCATTACAGTGTGCTGTGCAAAGCCGAGCGTGCGCTGGCCGCAGGCGACACCGAGACGGTGCGCCAGCTGGTAAAAAAGCACATCCCCCATTGGAGCAAAGGCATCCTGAACGTCACCGGCGTCCGGCTCAGCGTCGAGGGACTGGACAACATCCCGAAGGATGGCCCCTGCGTCTTTGTGGCGAACCACCGCAGTTATTATGACATCCCGCTGCTGCTGGCCGGCCTTGATGAGCCCTATGGCATCCTCGCCAAGGAAGAGCTGGGAAAAATTCCTCTGCTCAACCGCTGGATGAAGCTGCTGGGCTGCGTTTTCGTCCAGCGCGACGATGTCCGCGCCTCGGTGCGCGCGTTGAACGACGCCACCGCCATCGTGGAGAGCGGCAGGAGCTTCATCATCTTCCCTGAAGGCACCCGCTACAAGGGCGAAGAGGGCGGCGCCGGTGAGTTTAAGGCCGGTGCCTTCCGCATTGCGGTCAAGACCGGCGCGCCGGTGGTGCCGGTGGCCATCTCCGGCGCACGGGGCCTGTTCGAGGCCCACGGCAACCGTGCCACCCCCGGAACGGTACACGTCCGGGTGCTGCCGCCCATCCAGACGGCAGACATGAGCCGGGCCGAGCAGAAGCAGCTGCCTGACGCCGTCCGCCAGACCATTCTGGCAGAGTTATAACTTTTTTGGAGGACACTGCCTCATGGCAAGCTACCGTTACGAGCGCGACATCGACCCGAAAGACATTGCCCCTCGCAAGGAAAGACAGTACACCCGCAAGGAGCGCTGGGCCAACTGGTGGGACTATAACCTCAAATGGGTCATCCTCATCGGCATCTTCTGCGGCATCTTTGCCATGATCGCCGCCGGTCCCATCTGGGGCAGCATCTGCGGCAAAAAGTACATGGTCGAAGTCCCCGAGCACGTTGCACAGCAGGCAGACATTGACGAGAGCAAGCTGCCCAAGTTCGGCACCATCGTAGGCATCATCATGATCCCGCTGCTGCTCATCATCGCAAACTCCGTGGCAAAGGTAGTGCCCGCACTGGCTGGCATCCAGCCCGTTCTGGCCTTCCTCGGCGAGCCCTTCATGGCGCTGCTGCTGGCTACCATCGCTGCTATGTACCTGCTGGGCACCCGCCACGGCTACACTAACGCCCAGCTGGAAAAGATCATGACCAAGTCTCTGGAGCCCACCGGTATGATCCTGCTGGTCACTGCCTGCGGCGGCGTGCTGCGCTACATGCTGCAGAATTCCGGTCTGGGCGATGTCATCGGCAACGCCGTGGCAAACGCCAGCCTGCCGCTGGTGCTGGTAGCCTTCATCGTGGCTGCTCTGGTGCGTATCTCGGTGGGTTCCGCTACCGTGGCTATGACCATGGCAGCAGGCATCATCTCCGCCATGCCCGGCCTCAGCGCACTGAGCCCGCTGTACCTTGCCTGCGTCACCGCTGCCATTGCAGGCGGTTCCACCGTCTGCTCCCACTTCAACGACTCCGGCTTCTGGCTGGTGAAGAGCCTTGTGGGCATGGACGAAAAGACCACCCTCAAGACCTGGACCATCATGGAAACGCTGGTCGGCGGCGTGGGCTTCCTCGTCGCACTGGTCATCTCCTTCTTTGCGTAAACGGTTGCTCTGTTCTGCACACGAGGAATCGTTTCAAAGTTTTCCAGTTCTCCTTCATTTACCTCCTTATGAAACAGCCGCTCCGGTTTGTGCTTTGCCCGGAGCGGCTGTTTTTGTTATAGAGCTTGTCAAGAGGGCTGGCACCGTCCGGCCCTCTCTCTTTTTGCCAAAGTTTCCCTTGTCTTTTCTTGCAAGTTGCCGAAAACAACGCGTTTTCAAAACTTTTTGTTGACACGGCTCGATTTTTGTGGTAATCTATCCCAACAATTGAATATAACATATTTTTACATATTCGTTCAGATCCTGCGGGGCTGAACATCTTGGCTTTCAGCCGTTACATAACCGACTAGCATGACCTTCCAGAAAAAGCGAAGGCAGGGCTGGTCTGTTTTGTGACGGCTTTTTTGTTGCCGTTTTGCCCGTTGGACCTTGAAAACCGCATGACCGTCTGCATGGGATACCCGGCGATGACCCCCCCAGTGGGAGAGCCGGAAAACGCCGCCGGAAGGGGGCAGGAAAGCCATGCAGGGAGAACGGCAGGACGTTGATTTTCCAGTTACGGAGTAAGAAAATGTGGTCAATTTGACCACATCGTTTTCCGTAGCGCCAACGAAAGGACGGTGTGCCTATGAGTAATTTTACCCCTGCATGGTTCAAGAAAGGTTTTTTCAACGAATCCCTGTTCTGTGACGATTTTCTGAGCATCCACCAACTGCTTTACTCGAATGGCGCATTTTTCACCCCGGACGGCAGAATGGTGGACCCCATGCCCCTGCGGTGTGAGATCTTCGAGATGATGCGTGAATACGTCGGGGCGAACCTTGCCAAGAAGGTCACCAATGTGGTGGACGTGCTGAAGCTGGCGGCACAGGTGGAGGACTTTCCGCCTGTCACCGACCGCATCGCACTGGCAAACGGAACCCTGTATCTGGATGGCACCTTTCAGGAGGGCAAGCCGGAGATCGTGCGCAACCGGCTCCCGGTCAAATATGACCCGAAAGCCACCCAGCCCACCCATTGGCTGCGATTTCTGTCCGACCTGCTCTACCCGGAGGACATCCCCACCGTGCAGGAGTTCATCGGCTACTGCCTGATCCCCAGCAACAAGGGCCAGCGCATGATGGTCATCAAGGGCAGCGGCGGTGAAGGTAAGTCGCAAATCGGCGTGGTGCTGTCCCGGCTGTTCGGCTGCAACATGAAGGATGGCAGCATCGGCAAGATCTCGGAGAACCGCTTTGCCCGTGCCGATTTGGAGCACACCCTGCTCTGCGTGGACGATGATATGCGGATGGAAGCCCTGCGTCAGACCAACTATGTCAAGTCCATCGTGACCGCACAGGGGCAGATGGATTTGGAGCGCAAGGGCAAGCAGAGCTATCAGGGCTGGATGTACGCTCGCCTGCTGGCGTTCAGCAACGGCGATTTGCAGGCATTGTATGACCGCTCGGATGGCTTCTACCGCCGCCAGCTCATTCTGACCACCAAGGACAAGCCCCTGTCCCGTGTGGACGACCCGGACATTGCCGAGAAGATGGCGGCAGAGGTCGAGGGCATCCTGCTGTGGGCATTTGAGGGCTTACAGCAGCTGGTGAAGAACGGTTTTCAGTTCACCGAGAGTGACCGTGCCAAGTGCAACCGGGAACTGGTGAAGCGGGACAACAACAATGTGTTCGATTTCCTCGAATCCGAGGGCTACATCCGCCTGAAGGCGGATGCCTGTACCAGCTCGAAAGAGCTATATGAGGTCTATAAGATGTGGTGCGAGGAGAACAGCCTGAATGCGATCAAGGCCAGAGGATTCAGCGATGCGCTGATCGCCAACCGGCGCAGGTATAATCTGGAATCCACCAACAACATCGTCAACTCGTCCGGGCGGCGTGTCCGGGGCTTTGTGGGCATCGAAGCCCTTGTGCAGCCCGACCTCACTCCCAATAGCTGGCGGACATGACCCGCTTTTGATCCCCCTATATGGTGCGTTTTCGGTCTTTCGCTGCGTACGTGCGTACAGAGAAAGCCGCCTGTTGCGTACGCACGTACGCAGCAAAATGCCAAAGTTCTCCTTTATAGGGGGGTGTTGGCAAAGTGTCAGGTTGACAGTTTGCCAAGAGTGGTAAGTGACGGGAAACGGCACTTACCAGCTCCTACCCAAATCCCCCAAATGGGAATCAGGGTGAGATGGCCGTTATCAGACCGTCTATCTGCCTGTTACCATTTTGGTAACAGGCAAAATCAGTGGGTCAAAATGACCCACTGAAAAAGCCGGACGAGCTGTCCTTCAGAGCAGCTTGCCCGGAGCAAGAGTGCAGAGAGCGCAGCTCTTTGCCCCAGTGATATGATGCTGTGCGTCATATCCTACTGGGTATTATCTGGCGCAAAACGGCGGCAGATCCAGCAGCTCCGCTGCTGCGCACTCTCCCGGCAAGCTGTTGAAATGAAAGAAGCTCCCGCTAAACCTTATACTAAAATCAGGAAAAAGTAATTAAAACAGGTTCACTTAGGGGGCCAATAATAGGCCTACGAAGCCCACGACTTTAGTGATTTCAGGTGCTATAATAATTGCAGAGATGCAGCATCTTAGTGATTTTCCGCAAAGAAAGAATAGCGATGCAACAAGAAATGGGAACGATGTTTCCTACTTTCACCGAAAATTAGGAACTCACAGTTCCTGTTCGAGTATGAGTTTCTCTGTTATACTTTTCTTGCAGAGCAGAAGCAAACTCTTCTAAGCAGAAAGCGACAAACGCCATGATCTCCCACTGAGGGAAGGAGCGATAGGCCACTTTCTTTGCAGTAGAACAAACACATAAATCCTTTTCCGAAAGGATTACCTTTCGATTCTGAGAGAAGATTTCAAGACACGGTCTTGAAATGCGAGACCCGTTGCTTAGAAGAATTGTATCACTCCTGTGATTTGATCGCACGAGTGGCCATACACAAAAAATACAGGAAAAGAGGGATGTCTATCTGAAATTAACACGACACAACGGACGAGCCGGAACCCACGGCACCTATAACCCCAAGCACAATGACCGGAGTTTCAACCTTGCCAACAGTGAGCACATCGACCCGGAACGAGCCAAGGGCAACATCTACTGGGACTGCTTCCACGGCTTCCGCTCGGTTCTCGCTCCACCCGACCCGGATGATCTGGCCGCGACCTTTTCGGATGTGGAACGGCGATTCTATGAAACCCACTACACGGCGTTTGTCGAAGGGCAGAATGAACGCAATGCCAAGAATCGGCACACAGAGCGCAACCGTTCCATTCCCGATTTGCTGTCCAGCCGCAAGACCTGCCCGGAAGAAACCATTTGCCAGTTGGGAACGCTGGATGAACACGCTTCGGCAGAGGATTTGCTGAACATCGTCACCGAGTTCATTGACGAGTTCAAGGCCAAGTTTGGCGACCACGTTCATGTGCTGGACTGGGCGTTGCATCTGGACGAAAGTACGCCCCACATCCACGAGCGTCATGTGTTCGACTGTGAGAACCAGTATGGCGAAATCGCTCCCCAGCAGGAAAAGGCACTGGAAGCGTTGGGCTTTGAGCTACCTGACCCGGCCAAACCTCTCAGCCGCCGCAACAACCGCAAGATCACCTTTGATGCTGCCTGTCGGAAAATGCTGTTCGAGATTGCCAAGCGGCATGGGCTGGATTTGGAGGAAGAAGCGGAGTACGGAAACCGCAAGTATCTGGAAAAGCAGGACTTCATCCTTGCCAAGCAGAAGGAGCAGCTTGCCGCCCAGCAGAGCAAGCTGGACGAGTTGACCCTCAAGGTCAACGACATGGAAACGCTGATTGACGAGGTTTCGGCTGCGGCCTACGACAAGGCGGTAGAGGTCGTGACGGACGTAGTGCGCACCGAGACCCGCAAGGAAGATATGAGGATGATCGAGGACACAAAGAAGTGGGTGCTGTCCCCGGAACGAAAGGCTGCACAGTCCACGAGAGAATATGCGGCTCATCGTCTGGACGATGTTCTGAACAAGTTTCTCAAGACCATGCAGACCACCGCCACCCGCTTGCAGGATAAGCTCCTGAAGCCGGAAGTCCGGCAGAAAGGCAAGGAACAGGTCAAGGAAAAGGCGCGGGATTCTGTTCTGCAACTGCTGAACCGTTTGCAGGCAGAGCAGATACAGCGAAAGCCATCTGTGCCACCCGTTGCCGAGAAATCAGAAACACGAGGTGATGTTTATTGAGCAAAGAAGTCAATCAGGAAGAATACGCGCCCCGAACCATTGCGGACGTGAAAGAAATGCTGAGCAAGCACTCCAACGGAGAAATTCAACGTACCATCAGAAACTGTGAATTGATACTGCAAAACGACCATGTGCTTGCCAATGCCATCCGGCTGAATCTGTTGAGCGAGCGCATCGACATTGTAAAGCCTGTGGGCTGGCCGCGTTCCGGCAAGGCGTTGAATGACACCGACATGAAGTATATCCTGCGGCGGATGGAGAAATACGGCATATCCAGCGAGAAGAAGATTGAATCTGCCATCCGCATTGTTGCCAATGAGAACCGCTACCACCCCATCAGGGACTATCTGAACAGCCTGAAATGGGATGGAACAGAGCGGATAGCCCACGTCCTGCACCATTTTCTCGGTGCTGCGGAGGACGATTACACTTGCGAGGCAATGAAGATATTCCTGCTGGGAGCCATCAAGCGTGTGTTCCAGCCGGGATGCAAATTTGAGACCATGCTCTGTCTGGTGGGCGGTCAGGGTGCTGGAAAGTCCACCTTCTTCCGGCTATTGGCAGTCAAGGATGAATGGTTCTCAGATGACCTGCGGCGGCTGGACGATGACAATGTGTTCCGAAAGCT
>ENA-OPSY01001020-OPSY01001020.1-human-gut-metagenome-genome-assembly--contig:-NODE-1020-length-17746-cov-2.916455_pt1 | contig 17746 bp, 17 predicted proteins | sample MGYA00241464_ERZ501920 | MGnify/ENA primary metagenome ERZ501920 (study PRJEB25962, sample SAMEA2042396) | human gut metagenome | biome: human gut; feature: human-associated habitat; material: faeces...
TGTATGTCTCGGGATTTTGGCATATTCATGCCAAAACACCTCGCGGGACAGTGGCATGTGAACAGTAACACAAAATATTCTCTGAAATTGTCATAAGTCATGATACAGAGAATAAAAAAGCATTTTTTATCCATACTATTTTCATGTAACAAAATACAGTATTTCTTAAAAAAGGAGACAACAGACTATGATTTTAAAAGAAAAGGAACGTTCAGTAATCGAAGATCTTCAGACACAAGAGAAAAGCTGTGTGGAAAAGTATGGAAAATACGCAGAACAGGCCAGAGACCCGGAGCTTAAAAATCTTTTCCGGAATATCCAGCAGGAAGAACAGAAGCATTATGAGTCTTTGTCAATGATTCTTTCCGGAAGTGTGCCTGAATGTAACTGTAATGACAGATCAGGCAAAGATTATCAGCCAAAAGCGGTCTATACAGCTATGAGTTCACCGGAAGACAAAGAGCACGATGCGTTTCTTGCAACAGACTGTATTGGTACAGAGAAGCTGGTGTCAGGAACATACAATGATGATGTATTTGCCTTTGGCGACAGTGGTGTACGCAAGCTGTTGGCTGATATACAGATCGAGGAGCAGAATCATGCGGAGATGCTGTATAAGTATAAAACAGTGAATGGAATGGCATAAGAAGTCTTAAGGCATTGAGCAGAGTAGCATATTGGGAAAATTCTATACCAGGACTGCTATAATTACCTGACAGGAGACAATTGGTTTTGACTGTCTCTTGCCAGGTACATCTTATTTTATAAAAAACATGATGGTATAAATGTTGGGATATTTTATGAAAAATTTTGTAAAATTTGTCATGATAAAAGCCATAAGATAATTGCTAGAGCGTGTTTGAAAAATCATTCCCATAATCTGCACGCCCCACTTTGCGATATATTTTGTCCGAATTTGGTTTCCGTAACCCGCTACGACGCCCTTATTCGAACAAAATCTCCCATAAATTGTGACGCACATCTTGTGGAAAGCATTTTTCAAACACATTCTAGGAATTCCGATTAGTTACGTAAGGTGTAATAGTGAATTTTGGCAGGAATGAATAAGAATTTTTTATAAATACTTGAATGAATATAGTAAATATAATACACTACTCATTAGTAGTATATTATTTATATTTGTTGGAGTATTTGTATTGGATTTTTTGGGTCTGATAATATTAAAAATAATTTATTTGCAGAAGGTATATCTCTAGATGATGAATTTCAGGTATCTTCTAAGTGAAGTCATGAAATCCTAAATATTTGGAATTTGCTGATTCATTACTTGAATCGTTGTTTCTTAATGTTTGACAAGTTCTAAGTTTAAATATCTCATCGTGTATGCTTGAACAAATTTGGAACTTGGGAATTTAATATCATAATATGAAAGTGTGGAAAAAATGGCAGGGATTAAAGATGTTGCAAAAATGGCAGGAGTAGGTGTGGGAACAGTTTCAAGAATGCTTAATGACAGTGGATATGTTTCTCTGGATACGAGGGCCAAAATAGAAGCTGCTATGAAGGAATTGAATTATACACCGAATGAACTTGCCAGAAATCTGTATTATAAAAAAAGTGGTATAATTGCGGTACTTGTACCGAATGTATCCAATCCTTTTTTTGCTGAGTTTGTTGATTGTGTAGAAGGGGAACTGCGCAAAGCCGGCTTCAAAATTATGTTATGTAACACATTGAAAGATGTAAAGGCTGAAGCTGAATATCTGGATTTGCTGAACAGACATATTGTAGATGGGATAATTGCGGGAATGTCTTCTTTGGATGAAAGTGAGTATTCTAAAATTCATAAGCCGATTGTTGCGCTTGACAGATATCTGGGAGAAGAAATTCCGGTAGTAGCTGTGGACCATAAAATGGGTGGACGCCTGGCAGCAGAAGTGTTGCTGCGTAATGGCTGCAAAAGAATACTTCATTTCAGAAGTACTGCAGAAAAAGAGTCTTTATATCATGATCGTCATGCAGAATTTCAAAAAATTATGGATGAGCAGGGAATAGAAACCTATTGTTATGATCTGGACTGGCGGCGTTTGGATATTCAGTATTATCATCAGGTTGCAGAAGAAGTTATGGAAAAAAATCTGAAATTTGATGGTGTGTTTGGTGTAGACCGACTGGCTATTGAATGCATGAATGGATTGATCAGGCAACACAAAAAAATCCCGGAAGAGGTAAAAATAGTTTCTTATGATGGAACGTATATTACAGAATTGGTAGAACCGCAAATAAGTACAATTGTTCAGCCCATTGACAGAATGGCAGAGGAATCTGTAAAAAACCTTTGTGAGCTAATTAATGGAAAAAAAGTGAAAAATAAAAAAAGTATTTTAATACCTGAATTCCGTAAAGGCGGAACAACAGTATAAACAGATGTCATACGTGCGTTGTGCATTTGTTACAAAATAAAGGATGAAAAATAAAAATAAGTACAAAATATTTGGACATAATTTATAAAAAAAATAAAAAAACCATAATTGGATTGACAAAAGCTACAAAAAGGTTATAATGAAATCAACAAGACGAAGAAAATAAATTTTTTAAACAATGTGGAACGCGTTCCATATTGTAAAACAAAATTTGTTTTCCCAATGTTAACCCGTAAAATTAGATTACTCCGGAGAATATCTAAAGCGGTTGAAGCAGTATGTAAATGGAACGGCATGATATTTAATATCATGGAATTTAGAATCTTTAAGAATAGGAGATTAAAAATGAGAAAAAAGATTGTTAATTCATTAATTACAGCAACTGTGATTGGAAGTATGCTTACAGGAATGGCAGTTCCCTGTTTTGCAGGTGAGAAAAAAGACGATGGAAGCAGTATTACAGTTCTTGTAGAAAGTGGTTCACCTGCAGAAGCACTTGCCAATGATACAGCAGCTGATTTTGAGAAAGAAACAGGCTGTAAGGTTGTTGTTGATGCTGTTGCCTATACTGGTATGTATGATAAACTTTCTACCGAAATTAAAGCAGGACAGGCTGCTCATGATGTTTCATGCATGGATTTCATATGGCTGGCAGCTTTTGCTGATGCAATCGAACCAATTACAGATGCAGATACCAGTGATTTCCTTCCAACGCTGGAAGAAAGCGGAACAGTAGATGGTAATCTTCTGGGATATCCGATGTGGGTAAACGCTAAGATTCTTATTTACAGAAAAGATCTGATTCCGGAAGATAAAGTGCCAAAGACCTGGGATGAATATAAAGCACTGGCAAAAGAAATGAAAACAGACGATATGTACGGAACAACAGTTTTTGGAAGTGGTTCTGACGCAGTTTGTTCCTTCCTTGATTTTGCCTGCCAGGCCGGTGCAGATGGATTAGTATATGACAAGGATGGAAATGTAAATATTACAGATCAGCCATATGTGGATGCGCTTGATTTTATGGTTGAAATGGCAAATGAAGATTGTACGCCATCAGATTCTCTGGCTACTGCTTCTACAGAGTCTCAGGAACTTTTCAATAATGGTAAAGTTGCAATGCAGTTGAACTGGAGCCATCAGTATCCTGCAGCTGTTGAGGCACTTGGAGCAGATAAGGTGGGATGTGCACCAATGATTGCCGGCAGTGCAGGAGCAGGAGCAACCACAGGTCCATGGTATGAATGTGTAATGAAAAATTCTGAGAATAAAGACATGGCACTGAAATATGTAGAATATATGTACGATCATAATGCAGATTATATGAACGGAACCCTTAAAATTGCCGGCAGAACTTCTGTTTATGAGGAAGCTGGAAAAGAGGCTGGTAATGAGCATACAACAGCAGTTCTTGACACATTGAATGAAAAACAGTCTCAGCCAAGACCTATGATTTCAACCTGGTCACAGGTAGAGCAGGTTCTTACAGGTGTTGTAGAATCCTGTCTTGGTGGAGCAGATGTGAAAGAAACCCTTGAATCTGCAAAAGAAGAGATTGAAGCAATTGGGAAGTAAAGTGACAAAGTAATAAAGAAAAAGCAGATTGCAGACATCTACCAAATAATAAAAAATGTAATTAAATCAAGGGTGATTTTACCTGGACATCGAACACACTAACTATGAATTTACTAATCTATGATGTATGATGCAGGGAGTAAATCGCCCTTGATTTTTATAAGAAAGCGGGAAATATTATGAAATTGATATCAAAAAAAACACTATTGCTGTTTTTTCTTCCTGGCGCGATTTTCATGGGTGCCTTTTTGATTTATCCTATTTTTAAAATGGTATTTGACAGTTTCTTTAAGGTTGGAATTACAGGAGCCAGAACTTTTATTGGATTTGATAATTATATTAAAGCATTTACAGCTGGCGGTTTTTTGAAGCAGCTGAAAAATACATTGATTTATATTTTGATTGCGGTATCTGTGGAAACAGTTTTGGGATTTATTTTTGCATTATTATTTGAACTTGATTATAAGGGCAGTAAAATAGTACGTTCATTAATGATGACACCACTTATGATCGCACCGCTGGTTGCAGGTCTTATCTGGAAATTGATGATGAGTTCAAACTTTGGTATTGTCAATGAGTTTCTGACCAGAATAGGGATCTTATCCAGTCCAAGTGAAATTTTGTGGCTTGCAGATTCCCGATGGTCATTGATCGCCTGTTGTATTGCAGATATATGGCTGACTACACCGTTTATGATGCTGATGATTCTGGCTGGCCTTCAGGGATTGGATACCAGCGTGTCAGAAGCAGCAAGAATGGATGGAGCAAGTAAGCTGCAGGAAATTTTTTACATAAAAATACCGGGAATTAAACCGGTTCTGTTGACAGCATTGTCAGTGAGAATTATAGATGCGGCAAAGACTTTTGACATTATCTGGGCAATGACAGAAGGTGGACCTAACAGTTCATCGGAGACAATTAGTATTATTATTTATAAGACACTTGTAAAGTATAATAATACAGGATATGCCAGTGCAATGGCTGTTATCTTTATCATAGTTCTTGTAGTGTTTACATTAGTATTTATGCAGAGTTTATGGAATCCAAAGAAAAAGTAAAAGCTGTCAAAGAAAAACAGTAGTAAAAAGGATTCAATAAGGAGACCAAAATGAAGAAAGGTAATAGTATCAAACTAAAAATAGCAGTTATTATTTCTATAATTATTACAATATTCTGGCTGCTTCCATATATTTATGTAATTTGTTGTTCGTTTAAACCCGGATCAGAGGTAATTGCTGTTCCACCATCTTTTCTTCCAAAAAGCTTTTCAGTTGAAAATTTCACTCAATTATTTGTAAGAATGAACGCGGGTGGGTATCTGCTGAACAGTTTGATTACAGCAGTTTGCAGTACAATTATTGCAGTTATCTTGGGTTCACTGGCTGCATATGCTATTCAGAGATCTGGAGCGAAGCTGTCAGTAGGGCTGGTGGTATTGATTTTATGTCTGAAAATGATTCCTACATCCAGTATTGCAGTACCTATTTATGAGATTATTTGTAATATGGGATTGTATGATACCAGAATTGCATTGATTATTGTTTATGCAGCAGTAAACATGCCTTTTGTAATGTGGACAATGCTTAGTTTTTATGAGGGAGTACCGTCTACTTTGGATGAGGCTGCATATGTAGATGGCGCTTCCAGCCTTCAGACATTCAGAAAGGTTATTTTGCCGATTTGTAAGCCGGGACTTGCAACTGCCTTTATATTTACATTGTTCTTGGCATGGAATGATTTTCTTATTTCTCTGTTGCTGACCAGTATGAATGCTAAAACATTTACAGTAGGTCTTGCCGGTTTCCTGTCAGCGTATAATCTTGACCTTGGACCGATGTGTGCAGGAGCATTTTTATTTAGCTTCCCGGTAATGATTTTATCAATGTTTGCACAGAGATACATTGTTCAGGGAATGACAGCAGGAGCTGTAAAAGGATAATAAGAATGGAGAAAGCCAGTGAATAAAATATTAATGAGACAAAGAATAGAAAACGCGCAAAAAGAAATTGACAGTAAAAAGATGATTGTTCAAAATGGAAAAATGCGTCAGCATTATCATTTTATGCCCCAGAGCGGGTGGATGAATGATCCTAACGGACTGATCTTTTTTAACGGACAGTATCATGTGTTTTATCAGACTAATCCATATAATGGATTTTGGGATTGTATGCATTGGGGACATGCAGTCAGCAAAGATTTAGTTCATTGGGAATATTTGCCTCTGGCATTGGCACCCAGTGAAGAGTATGATGATTATCAAAAAGGTGGATGTTTTTCCGGCAGTGCAATCGAACACGAAGGTAAGTTATATGTATTTTATACGGCAACTGCAAATCATGGAAACGGAAGTGAGCAAAGCCAGTGTCTTGCTATAAGTGAAGATGGAATAAATTTTGAAAAGTATGACGGAAATCCTCTCTTTGATGCACCGGAAGGTATTCAGCCGGATTCATTCCGCGATCCAAAGGTATGGAAGCATGAAAATAAATATTATATGGTTGTAGGGGCCAGTCGTAATAACAGAGGATTAGCATTGATATATGAATCTGCAGATCTTTATCATTGGAATTTTTTAAACGTGCTGGCAGAAAGCCGTGGAGAATGGGGATTCATGTGGGAATGTCCGGATTTTTATCAGCTTGGCGATAAATATGTTCTCACTTTTTCTCCAATGGGCTCAGGAGATCATACATCAGTATACCTGACAGGAGATTTTGATTACAAAACAGGAAAATTTGACTGGCATATTAGTGGTGAAATGGATTGGGGATTTGATTTTTATGCGCCACAGTCCATGGTTGCTCCTGATGGAAGACGTCTGATTGTTGCCTGGGCGAATGAATGGGAATGGATGCCTCTCTTTAAGGACTGGGGACCTACTTATCAGGAGGGCTGGTGCGGATTTTTTAATGTGATTCGTGAAGTTCGGATGTGCAAGGATGGAACGCTGGCGTTTGTTCCTGTAGAGGAAATGGAAAAAATCCGTGAAAACAAATTTACGCAACGGGAAATACAGATTACAGAAACACCTCAGCAGTTAAAAGCAGGAGATGGAATCAGCTTTGAGATGAAATTTACATTGGATCTTGAAGAAACTGATGCAGACAGGGTAGAACTGAAGCTCAGATGCGGAAAAGAAAAAGAATCCCGTTGTATTTTTGATCTGAAAAATGGTGAATTGCTGGTAGACAGAAGCTGTGCAGATGGATGGAGTGTAGGAACATCCAGAAGTGTACTTAAGGTCAGCGAAAAAAGTCTGGATGTACATATCTTTTCAGATCAGAGTTCTCTGGAGATATTTACAGATCAATACAGAAATAATCATTCCAATAATATTTTTGCAGGAAATGATCAGGATGCAATAAGTATATCTGCGTTTGGTGGAAGAGCGGTAATCAGAGACTATGAAGCATATGGATTGCAGGAGTGTTTTAACTGAATCAAGTAGCGGAGCGGATTGCGAATATCCGCTTGACATGAACTGAAAGCAGGAGGAGTATTGAAATGAAACGTAATAATTATTATGATGTCACTGACTGGCAGGTAGGTAACCCATATACGGATATCGGAGAAGTGATCAACAGTATCATTGCAGACATCAAGAACAGACAGAAGGATACAAATGTAAATGATGGAGGAAAACCGGGAGCAGTAATTTATATTCCGTCTGGAGATTATCATTTAAAAACGCAGGTGAAAATTGACATCAGTTACTTGAAAATCCAAGGATCAGGACATGGATTTGTGTCTTCAAGTATCCGATATAATGTGCCAAAAGAACAGTGGAAGGATCTTCATGACATCTGGCCGGGCGGTAGCAGGATTCTGGTAGATTTGGAACCATTAAAGGGGGATGAAAGATCCGGTGCTGCTTTTCTGGTGGAACGAGAGGGAGATCCGAGAATCAGTTCCGTGGAGTTTGAAAATTTCTGTATTGATGGACTCCATTTTGTAGATGACGGAAATGGAGATCCAGAGAATACATATTTAAATGGAAAAACAGGAATTTATGTAGCCAGTGCACAGGATTCTTTCAGAATTACAGGCATGGGTATTATTTATCTGGAGCATGGAGTGACTCTTTACAATTCTGATGCATTATCTGTTCATGATAATTTTATAGCAGAATGTGGAAATTGTGTAGAACTTCGTGGAGCCGGACAGGCATCTAAAATAACAGATAATCTTATGGGGGCTGGTTATAGAGGTTATACAATTTTTGCCGAAAATTTTGGAGGACTTCTGATTACTTCCAATAACATTTTTCCAAGAGGAAAAAGTATAGTACATCTTAAGGGTGTTCTTAGATCATCAGTAACTGCAAACAGATTTCATTCTTTTTATCCGGGAATGCTGATAATGGAAAATTGTAGAGAAAATCTCATATCTTCCAATCATTTTCTCAGAGATCATGAACCATGGCCTCCGATGCTGGAATATGATAATGGATTAGAGGATGATTTTGGCCTGATTCATATTCAGGGAAGTAGCAATTCACTGATTGCTAATCACATTTCGGAGACGATTGAACAGCAATATCTGAAACCGGCAGGCGTAAAACCGATAATCATTCGTTTGGTTTCCGGAAGAGAAAATTACATTGCAAACAATCATATTGTGGCAACTACAAAAACTGATAAAAAAGAAAGTGAAGAAAATCAATCCTGCTTTGATGCGCAGGTTGGAGCATTGTTAAGTATGGATGAACTGGTTAAACTTCCGATTGAAGCAGTACATGTTGATGAGGCATCATTGGATAATATAATACTGGATACATGCAGAGAAAATGAAGCAGTTATGGATTTTGCAGAAAATGTGTTTCGGGGAATTCCTTGTCTTTCGCAGTCTGCGGAACTGTCTTGATTGCATTATTATAAATTGTAAAAAATTTCATGATTTTAAAAGAAAAAAGGCACAGTAATCAAAGAGAACTGGGAAAATTTATAATACTCTCGTATAGTTATAACGAGGCTACTGTAAATAAACATAAGTTAACAGTAAAAAGGATGTCGGATTTGCTCCCGGCATCCTTTTTATATGGGATCATACAGGATAAAATAGTATAAAAAAATGTCAAAATATTTTATTGAAACTCCTCGTGATTTTGCTATGATATAGTAAGATTATGTCGGCAGAAGGTCAGTACTATAGATATATAGTGAATCGGAGACAAAATTCAGAAAGGGGATTTTTACATATGTACACAGGAAACTATGAATGTCTGGAATTATTTGTAAAACCAGAAGCCGGGAAAAAAGGCAGTGTGAGCCTGAAGAAGGTAAAAGAAAACAAAACAGAAATAAAAGAACTGCAGCATATCTATGGGAACTGGATCAAGTTCCGAGCCGGGAGCTTATGGAAGCATGACTTTGCCAAGAGAACTCCATGTGAAGAATGAAAATGAGGGATAAATAGAAATGACCACATCTATGATAAAGGGCAATCCGCTGAAGTTGATGTTACAGTTTGCGTTTCCTTTATTATTAGGAAACTTGCTGCAACAGACTTATAATATTATTGATGCTGCGATCGTAGGCCAGATTCTTGGCGCAAAAGCACTGGCAAGTGTAGGAGCCAGCAGCAGTATTCAGTTTCTGGTACTGGGATTCTGCATGGGAAGCTGTACAGGCTTTGGTGTTCCTGTAGCTAAATATTTCGGTGCAGAGAAAATAGAAAAAATGCGGGATTATATCTTTAATGGAGCTGTATTATGTGCAGGAATCGCAGTGATCCTGACAGCATTATGCAGTGTTTTATGTCCTCAGATTCTGCATATTTTATCTGTACCAGAGGACATTTATGACAATGCATATAGTTATCTGTTAATCATTTTCCTGGGGATTCCCTTTACGATTTTATATAACTATCTGTCCAGTATTTTGAGGTCAGTGGGAGACAGCAGGACACCGTTTATATTTCTGGCGTTATCTGCTGTTCTGAACATTTTTCTGGATTTATTCTGTATCGTAGTGCTGAAACTTGGATGTGCCGGAGCTGCCATTGCAACCATTTCCGCACAGGCAATCAGTGGAATCTTGTGCTTTATTTTTATTATCCGCAAAATGAAACTTCTGTGGCTCAAGAAAGAAAACAGGACAATAAAAGGGGATGCAGTAAAGGAACTTCTGGCAATGGGAATGCCTACGGGACTTCAGTTCTCCATCACAGCTATCGGAAGTATGGTTATGCAGTCTGCGAACAACGGGCTTGGAAGTACATATGTATCAGCTTTTACTGCAGCAATGAAGATCAAGCAGTTTACCATGTGTCCATTTGATGCTATCGCAACCTCTGCTTCTGTATTCTGCAGCCAGAATCTTGGAGCGGGACAGTCTGACAGGATTAAGAAAGGATTGCGCTGTGGTATTACAGTGGGAGTAGGATATGGTATTGCGGCAGGAATTTTACTGATTTTTGCAGGGCATACACTTTCTATGCTGTTTGTTGGAAAGAGTGCGGTGGCAGTTCTGGATGCCTCTGCCAAATACCTCAGATGTATGGGATTTTTCTACTGGAGTCTTGGTATTCTCAATGTCGCCCGTATGGTAACTCAAGGACTTGGATATTCAGGCAGAGCCGTTTTCTCCGGCGTAATGGAGATGCTGGCACGAACGATTGTCTGCCTGGGATTTGTCGGTGCGTTTGGCTTCACCGCAATCTGCTTTGCGGACCAGGCTGCATGGCTCGCCGCCTGCTGCTATATCGCACCGACATGTCTGTACTGCGTGAAGAAATCTACGAAGATGATTGCGGATCGCGGTGCGAAATAATAACGTTATTTTCTGTCTTACAGCGGCTTCCAGATACTTCTCAGGTTATCGCGGCAATCACCAAAAACTTGTTCCATCACAGATTTTGGTTCATTGCCCGCAAAATCAAGAAAAAGATACTATTCTGCATGGAATCATCTTCCCCGCAAAACAGTATCTTTTTTCTTGTTTTTTCAGCGTTACCGCTCGATTCCATCTCTTGCCGCAAGACCCTTGTCAAACGGATGCTTGATTTTTTTCAGCTCCGAAACATAGTCCGCCCGCTCAATCAGCGCCTCCGACGGTCCCTGCCCGGTCAGAATCACTTCCAGCTTCTCCGGCTTGTGATCCAGGAAATCCAGAAGGAGCTGCTCATCAAACAGTTTGCTTCCAATCGTATAAACCAGCTCGTCCAGAAACAGTACATCGTATTCTTCCTGAACTGCTTTTTCTGTCACTTTCTGAAACTGCTCTTCATAATACCGTTTCTGCTCTGCCTTCTCCTCCGGTGTCATCAGAAATGAAAACTTTATCTTGTCCTGCCCCGGCACAAACGTCACATTCGGCGACAGTAAGAGCACCTTCCGCTCGCTCGTGCTGTTATCTTTCATAAACTGATAAATCAAAACACGGTATCCATACCCTGCCGCACGCGTACAGAGTCCCATACCACAAGTCGTCTTTCCTTTTCCATCCCCACAGTAGATGTGGACACAGCCTGTCTGTTTTTCCATGGTGAAAACCTCGCTTTTTCTTTCTATGTTCATTTGTAAACAACAGGTAATTCGAAACAAGTTCGCAATCCCAAGTAAAAATTGTAAACAACGGAAAAAGGAGGGCAGATTTTATTCCGCCCCCCAAAAAGGTTTCCTGATTATTTACCGAAATATCTAGCCAGCAGACCAGCGAATGCTTTTCCGTGTCTAGCTTCGTCTCTTGCCATCTCATGCACGGTGTCATGGATTGCATCAAGATTCAGGGCTTTGGCACGTTTTGCAAGATCTGTTTTGCCAGCGGTTGCTCCGTTCTCTGCTTCTACACGCATCTGCAGGTTTTTCTTGGTGCTGTCGGTTACGACTTCGCCGAGAAGCTCTGCGAATTTTGCTGCGTGCTCTGCCTCTTCGTAAGCTGCTTTTTCATAGTACAGACCTACTTCCGGATATCCCTCGCGGAATGCTACTCTGGACATTGCCAGGTACATACCAACCTCGGAGCACTCACCCTCAAAATTGGCTCTCAGATCTTTTTTGATATCTTCCGGAACATCGGATGCTACGCCAACTACGTGCTCTGCTGCCCAGGTCAGATCCTCGCCCTGCTCGATAAATTTCTCTTTCGGTGCTTTACAGATCGGACAGACTTCCGGTGCTTCTGCTCCTTCATAAACATATCCACATACGCTGCATACAAATTTTTTCATAGTCTTTCTTTCCTTTCTTTTTGTTGTGTATTTAATTTTAGGATTTCCAATTTTGTGTTTTATAACAGTTTTTTATTTTTAATATTAGTAACTGTTACTGATATTACTTTAGCATAAGCTTCCCTTTTTGTCAATGCCTATTTTTAATTTTTTCTTTCTTCCTGGGGATGCTATACGTTCCCCGGGTGATTTTTGCAGTTCTCGCAGATGCCGTAAAAATTCACAGAGTAATCTTCGATCGTACCTCTGAAATTTTCCGCTGCTACGTTCTTGATTTCGCTGATGTCACGCATTGTAAGGTCTGTCACGCAGTGACATTTTCTGCAAATGAAATGGTGATGCGTGGAAGTATCTCCATCGAACCGGTCCGGGCCATCTCCTGTTGTAAGACGCTTGATCTCTCCTAATTCAGAAAGAAGAGACAGGTTCCGGTATACTGTGCCAAGACTGATATTGGGAAATTCTTTCCGTACATCGGTATAGAGCATATCTGCGGTCGGGTGATCCTTTCGCCCCTGAAGGCAGACTTTGATGCTTTCTCTTTGTCTGCTATACTTGAGTGTTGACATAGTTTTTTTCCTTTCGTATCTTTCGATAACAGTAATTGTTATTATATTTATACTATAAGGCTGCTTCTCGCAAAAGTCAAGAAAAAGATCACTACCCTGTCTACACAGATTTCCGTCTGTCCCAAGATCAAAAATTTCCCAAAAACGAGGAGTGCCCAGGAACCTCTCGGCGCCTGGGCTATTATTATGAAAAAATCTTAATTGTGTAGTGATTGCATACACGCTGTTCCTTTGGAACTGAGATAACTATACCAATTAATTATGAACAAATTATGAATGTGCAGTGAATCTTCTGTGAATATGCACATTTTTTAGAATTATTTTATACTTTCTTTGTGTATTTATCACATATTTTATTTCTAATTCTGTCCCTTACTCTCTACTCTGTCTAGAAATCGTTTTTCTCCGTTAATTTTTCTATTCGTATTGCCCATCCCCGATTTTCCCTGTCATTTCTCTCTCATTTATGTTAAGATTGATGTACAGCCAATGCGGCAGAATGGAGGATTTTTTATGAGTACCGGAAATCAGGAATATATACGAGACATGAACCGCGCCCTGGTTCTCGAGGCAATCGCCAACCATCCGCCGCTTTCCCGCGCAGATCTGGCGAAAATGCTGCATCTGACAAAAGCAACCGTATCCACCATCGTCCAGGAACTGCTCGACCGCCAGCTCGTCATAGAACTCGGCAGTGCCGAAAAAACTTCCATGGGTCGAAAACCGATTCTGCTTACTTTTAATAATCGCTGCGGTTCCATCATCGCCGTCGATCTCGGCGTAAAAAAGATCACCATTCTCACCGGAGATCTGAAGGGAAAATCATGTACTGTAAAAGAATACCCGATTGATCCATCCCTCTCCCTGGAGGAATACCTGATTTCCCTCCTCCACAAAACCAAATCCGACCTCCCCAAGACACCGTGCGGCCTCGTCGGAATCTCCATCGGAATCTACGGCGTCGTCTGCGACGACCTCGTTTTATTCACACCCTACTACGATCTGAAACACTCCAACCTGAAAAACTACCTCGAAGAAGAATTTCAGGTCCCTGTCATCGTAGAAAATGAAGCCAACCTCTCCGTCATCGGCGAAGCCGCCTGCGCAGAGCACTTTAAAAATATGATCTTCCTGAACATCCACGAAGGCGTCGGCATGGGAATCCTCATTGACGGCGAACTCTACACCGGCCAGAACGGCTACGCCGGCGAATTCGGCCACACCATCCTCTTCCCCGATGGCCGGCCCTGCCCCTGCGGCAACCACGGCTGCCTCGAACAGTACATCTCCGAAGCCGCCGTCCTGAACGATTTCGCCGCCGCTGAAGGCCTAGAAAACGTCTCCGTCGAACGCTTCATCCAGTATTACCAGGAAGGCAGCCCCAACGCCCGCAAAGTAATGCAGGATTTCACCCACTACATCGGAATCAGCCTGAACACGGTTCTCCACACCTTCAACCCGGACGTCATCGTCATCAACAGCTCCTTCACCAACTACATCCCAGGTCTGATCGACGAAATCACCTCCGGAATCCAGAACCGCCTCCGCTGGTACCTCCACGTCCTCCCGGCTCACCTGCAGGATGTCTCCGTCCTCATGGGCGGAATCAGCCTCTGCTCCCGAAACTTCCTCGGAATTTCCACCTTTAAGCTGCTGGACCTGTAACCTATAGTAAGACCCGAAAATAATGCAAAAAAGGCAGTGCTGCAGAGCGCGAATTGCAAGGAACAGATTTGAAGGCGTACCGGGGTACGACGAAAATCTGTGACGCAGTAATTCACGCTCTGCGGTGCTGAATTTTTTGCATTATTTTCGGGGATTGCTATAGAAACATGAATTGCGAACACAACTCAGAAATAAGTCCCTGTTCAGAGCCCCATCTCGATTCCGCTGCGCTGCATCTTGATGTGGCTTCTCGCCATATGAAATTTCAGAAAAAAGTGCTCATTCATGCAAGCATGATTCGCAATTTGTTCTGAAATTTCGCATGGCTCTGAATAGTCACAATTTGTTCATGATTTTTTTACAACATGAACACGCTTTCAACATAATTTACCCGTATACTAAAAGCATAAATAATGAATGCCAACATTATTTACACAATTTTCTTTTTCATATTGCCGATTAGAAAATCGGCTCTCCTTCCTTTAAAAATAAAAATGAAAGAAAGCACTGTTTCGCCAACGGTGCTTTTTTTCATGCCCTTTTCCACCGCTGCCATGCGCATCACGCAAGGGCGGACGAGCGGCGGCGAGGCGTCCCCTCTATTTACACAATTCATCCGTCAACCGCGCAAACTCCTGTAAATTCAATGCCTCCCCACGAATCGTAAGCGGCCAGCCGCAGGCTGTGATTGCAGCCTCAATCTCCTCTTTCGAAAAATGCAGCAGCTCCGAATTTTTCAGTCCGTTCGCCAGCGTCTTCCGTCTCTGATTAAACGACGCCCGAATAATGGAGAACATCAACTTCTCATCCTTCGTCTCCACCGGCATCACCTCATGACGCGTCAACCGGATCACCGCACTTCCAACCTTCGGCCGCGGCATAAAACAGTTCGGCGGTACATTCGCAACGATCTCCGGCTTCGCATAATACTGCACCGCCAGCGACAGCGCCCCGTAATCCTTCGATCCCGGCCCCGTCTGCATCCGGTCCGCAACCTCCTTCTGAACCATAACCGTAATCGAATCCACCGGCACATGATTCTCAAATAATCCCATAATAATCGGCGTCGTAATATAATACGGAAGATTCGCCACAACCTTGATCGGCCGTCCGTTGTTCTTCTCCTTCGCCAGCGCCGCCAGATCCACCTTCAAAACATCATTGTTGATAACCTCAACATTATCATAATCCGACAGCGTATCCTCCAGAATCGGGATCAGATTCTTGTCAATTTCCACCGCACACACACTCCGCGCAGCATACGCAAGATACTGCGTCAGCGTACCGATACCAGGTCCGATTTCCAGTACACAGTCATCCTTTGTGATATCTGCCGAAGCGATGATCTTGTTCAGCACATGGGCATCGATCAGAAAATTCTGCCCGAATTTCTTCTGAAAGGCAAAATCATATTTTTTAATTACTTCTATGGTTTTCTGTGGATTTGATAATTTCTCCATTTTTTCCTGCCTTTCAGTCTGTGATGCGGTACATATTTCTTGCATTTTCGTAAGTAACCTGCTCTGCCTCTTCTCTGGAAATGCCCTTTAACTCTGCGATCATGTCGAGCACATAGGAAATATAGGCAGAACAGTTGCGTTTTCCGCGAAACGGCACCGGTGCCAGATATGGGCAGTCTGTCTCCGTCAGAATCCGCTCAAGTGGAATACTCTCCACCACTTCTTTTAAAACTCTTGCATTTTTAAACGTGACAACACCGCCGACACCGATGTAATAGCCCATCTTGATATACTCTTTTGCCATCTCTTTCGAGCCGGAAAAACAATGTATCACACCTCCGGTCGTTCCGGCGTGCTCACTTTTGATCAAATCAAACGTATCCTGTGCGGCCTCGCGGCTGTGCACAATGACCGGAAGATCTACCTCTTTTGCAAGCTCCATCTGCTTTTTGAACCATTCCTTCTGAAGCTCGTGGGACTCTTTATCCCAGTAATAATCAAGACCGATCTCGCCGACTGCGACTGTTTTTTCCATGGTGCACATTTCTCTGAGATGCTGCATCTTCACCTCATCCAGTTCACCGACATGATCCGGATGCACGCCGACTGCCGCATACATAAATGGATACTTCTCCGCAAGTTTCGGCACTTCGAAGCAGGATTCATAGGATGCTGCCACATTGAAAACTTGCACCTACGTTTACAATGCAGCCGACACCCTGCTCTTCCAGCGTGGAGAGCAGGCAGTCTCTGTCTTTGTCAAATGCCTCATCATCATAATGAGCGTGACTGTCAAAAATCATACATTCTTTTCCTCTTAGCAGATTTCTGCTCCGGACGGCATTTTCTTTTCCGGTACCATCAGGGAAAGTTCTCCGTTCTCATCCTCTGCACACAGCAGCATACCTTCCGAAAGAACTCCGGCAAGTTTTGCAGGTTTTAAGTTTACCAGTACCATGACTTTTTTGCCGACCATCTCTTCCGGTGTATAATGTGCCTTAATTCCGGATACGATCTGTTTTACCTGGCTGCCGATCTTAACCTGAGAACAGAGCAGTTTTTTGGATTTTTTCACTGCCTCGCAGGAAATGATCTCGCCTACCTGGAACTGCATTTTGCCGAATTCTTCAAATGTGATCTCCTCTTTCGGCTCGATATCAATGCCTTTTTCCTCTTCTTTTACTTCTTCTTTTGCCGGATGAAGCTCTGCAACTTTTGCCATCACTTCATTGATATCCATACGTGCAAAGAGGATCTCAGGCTTGTCTGTTACCTTATTTCCTGAAAGATACAGACCGAAGGTATCCATTTCATCCAGCTCTCTCTTCTTTGTATTTAACTGAGCCAGGATCTTCTCAGAAGTCTCAGGCATAAATGACTCTAACAGGGAAGCGCCGATGGTGATCGCCTCTGTCAGGTTGTAAAGAACAGTTGCAAGACGGTCTTTCTTTGCTTCGTCTTTTGCAAGAGCCCATGGCATAGTCTCATCGATATATTTGTTGAGACGTTTGAACAGCGTGAAGACTTCTGTCATAGCATCTGCAACACGCAGTTTGTCCATTTTTTCTGCAACTTTGCCCGGAACTGCCAGTGCAAATGCTTTGAGATCCTCGTCAACCGGCTCAACAACACCTTTGTTTTCTACAAGACCTCCAAAGTATTTGTTGGACATGGAAATAGTACGGTTTACAAGGTTTCCGAGAGTATTTGCAAGCTCGGAATTCAGTCTCTCTACCATCAGTTCCCATGTGATGACACCATCATTTTCGAACGGCATTTCATGAAGTACGAAATAACGGACAGCATCTACACCAAAGAAATCTACGAGCTCATCTGCATAGATTACATTTCCTTTGGATTTACTCATCTTTCCATCACCCTGGAGAAGCCACGGATGTCCAAATACCTGTTTCGGAAGCGGCAG
>ENA-OPSY01001028-OPSY01001028.1-human-gut-metagenome-genome-assembly--contig:-NODE-1028-length-17610-cov-4.601709_pt1 | contig 17610 bp, 13 predicted proteins | sample MGYA00241464_ERZ501920 | MGnify/ENA primary metagenome ERZ501920 (study PRJEB25962, sample SAMEA2042396) | human gut metagenome | biome: human gut; feature: human-associated habitat; material: faeces...
AAGCCATGATTGATAGTATGTCATATGTTAAGACAGGTGAGGTTACTTACGCTGTAAGAGACACAGTTATTGATGACAAGGAAATCAAAGAAGGCAACATTATGGGTATTGGCGATGAAGGAATCCTTGCAGTAGGAGAAGAAATCGACGATACAACAATTAATATGATTAAAGAGATGCAGGATGAAGAATCAGAAATCGTAAGTTTATATTATGGTGCTGAAGTTACAGAGGAAGCAGCAAATAAGCTGGCAGATAAGATTGCAGAAGCTTTGCCTGAAATTGAAGTAGAAGTATATCCGGGTGGACAGCCTATTTACTACTATATTGCTTCAGTAGAATAGGAGGAGACTTAACGTATGGATGAAATTTTTGTAGAAAGAATAGTAAAAAGAAAAATAGATATAAAGGGAATGTTATTAAGAGTGTTAGCTGTTGTATTGACAGTTTTGTCATTATGCACAATTTTATTCTTGGGAATGCTTGGGGTGACATTAACTATATTATTCGCATATTTAACATATCTTGTGTGGGCTTACACTAGTGTAGAATATGAATATTCTTTTCTAAACACAGAGTTAACAATTGAAAAAATCATGGGACAAAGAAAAAGAAAACATGTTGATGAGTTTGATATAAAACAGGCTGAAATTATAGCACCTGCTGTATCTGACGAAATTAAGAGCAGAGTAGGAAATATAGTGACATTTGATTATTCAACAGGATATGGAAGTAGTGATCTTTATTCTATGATAACAAATACTGACAAGGGAACAGTACAGGTCTTATTTAATGCTGATGAAAAGCTTATTGAGGCAATGCGTCATATGAGACCATCAATAGTAAAGAGATAAAATAATATTTTTAAATAAGCAATTATAATGTGCTTGCGTTAAAATAAATCAGGTTTGTCTGTTGAAAAAATATTGACAATACTATTGTTTTTTGTTAGTATGTTGAAAATACAAATAAAAGTGTCGTCTTAACGTATCTTGAAAGATAGATATACGGGATGGCACTTTCTCTGCAATGCAGACAATACATTAAGAATAAAAAGAGAAAGAGAGGAAAGAACCAATGGGAAAAATTATTGGTGAAGGAATTACATTTGATGATGTGTTATTAGTGCCACAGTACTCAACAGTTACACCTAATATGGTTGACTTATCAACACACCTTACAAAGAAGATCAAATTAAATATTCCGATGATGAGCGCCGGAATGGACACAGTTACAGAATACAGAATGGCAATTGCTATGGCAAGACAGGGTGGTATTGGAATTATTCACAAGAATATGACAATCGAACAGCAGGCCGACGAAGTAGATAAAGTAAAACGTTCAGAAAATGGTGTTATCACTGATCCTTTCTACTTATCTCCAGAACATACAATTAAAGATGCCAATGATTTAATGGCAAAATTCCGTATTTCAGGTGTACCTATTGTTGTAGGAAAGAAGTTAGTTGGTATTATTACAAACAGAGATCTTAAGTTTGAAACAGATGAAACAAAACTTATTAAGGATTCAATGACTTCAGAAGGACTTATTACAGCAAAAGAAGGAGTAACACTTGAAGAAGCAAAAGCAATTCTTGCAAAATCAAGAAAAGAAAAACTTCCAATCGTAGATGATGACTTTAATCTTAAAGGACTCATTACAATTAAAGATATTGAAAAACAGATTAAGTATCCACTTTCAGCAAAGGATTCACAGGGAAGACTTTTATGTGGTGCTGCTGTAGGTATTACAGCTAATGTTATGGAAAGAGTTAAGGCTTTAGTTGAAGCTAAGGTTGACGTTATTGTTATTGACTCAGCTCATGGACATTCACAGAATATTTTCAATACATTAAAGCAGATTAAGGCAGCATATCCTGACCTTCAGGTTATTGCAGGTAACGTTGCAACAGGAGATGCTACAAGAGATTTAATTGAAGCAGGAGCAGATGCAGTTAAAGTAGGTATTGGACCTGGTTCAATCTGTACAACACGAGTTGTTGCAGGTATTGGTGTACCACAGGTTTCAGCTATTATGGATTGTTATGAAGTTGCTAAGGAATATGGTGTTCCAATTATTGCAGATGGTGGTATTAAATTTTCAGGTGATATTGTAAAAGCCATTGCTGCAGGTGGAAACGTATGTATGATGGGTTCAATGTTTGCAGGATGTGATGAAGCACCTGGAGATTTCGAATTATTCCAGGGACGTAAATACAAAGTATATCGTGGAATGGGTTCAATTGCAGCTATGGAAAATGGTAGCAAAGACAGATACTTCCAGAGTGGTGCTAAGAAGCTTGTACCTGAAGGTGTTGAAGGACGAGTTGCATACAAGGGAACATTAGAAGATACAGTATTCCAGTTAATGGGTGGTCTTAGATCAGGTATGGGATATTGTGGAGCAAAAGATATTGAAACATTAAAAGCAACAGGACGTTTTGTTAAGATTACTGCTGCGTCTTTGAAAGAATCACATCCACATGACATTCATATCACAAAAGAAGCTCCGAACTACAGCGTAGATGACAAATAATACAAAAGAGTTTCAGATGTAAACATAAACGGCAGGAGCTGTTGTCTTTGGGCAATGGTTTCTGCCGTTTTTGGTATTGGGGAGAGTTTTTTATGAAACGAAAGAAAAAAAGAATCAGAACAAGATGGAATATAAAGGTATTCGTTATTTATGCAGTGACTTTATTTTTCATTATTTTTGGGATAAAAACTGCGGTTGTTAAGATTGCAGAATTGATACAGGGCAGAGTAGAAGCACAGTCTCAGGAAGAGACAGATGTAACGGCAGAAGAAGAAACGGAAAAAAACGCAGACTTTCCGGGAGCGCCACCGTTTACAGTTGATTTGCTCGATATCAATGAATATTCAAGACCCGGGATTGCACTTGAAAAAATCAATGGAATTGTAATTCATTATACGGCAAATCCAAAGAGTACTGCAAAACAGAACAGGGATTATTTTGAAGGGTTAAAAGACAGCCATGAGACAAAGGTAAGCAGTCATTTTGTAGTGGGAATAAAAGGAGAAATTGTTCAGTGTATTCCAAGTTCAGAGATTTCGTATGCTTCTAATTCGAGAAACAGTGATACCCTTTCAATTGAATGTTGTCATAAAGATAAGAGTGGAAAATTTACAAAAGAGACCTATCAGTCTTTAGTTGAATTAGTTGGATGGCTTTGTCAGAGATTTGGACTTACCAGTGAGCAGGTGATTCGTCATTATGATGTGACAGGAAAGAACTGCCCGAAATATTTTGTAGAACATGAAGATGAGTGGGAACAGTTTAAGAAAGATGTAGATGTTCAGATTGCAGTTGTGGAACAGGAAGTAGAAACTGCCAGTCAACAATAAATTTGGATTTGAAAGGAAAGATTTAAGATGAAAAAGAAAAAAATTTTACAGCGGGCAGTTACCTATTATCGTTCTCACATGTGGTGCTCTCTTTTGGTTTCGATTTTTGGCATGATTTTTATTATTGCTCTGATTTTATTGGGATATATGAAGAGCAAGTATTATCAGTATCTGCTCGATACGACTTATGAATCAGAGAAAGTGATGATAGAGTCTGTTAACAAAAATATTGAAAATCAGATGGAGTCCTTTATTGATTTAGGGGCAAATATTGCAGTGGATGAGCGGCTTGTACAGGAAATTGAAAGTTATGTACAGGCAGGGAAAACCAATCCGTATGCTTCTAAGCTGATGCGGACAACTTTAAAAAGTACAACTTATGGAAGCGGTTCCATTACCGGAGTTGCAGTGGTTGAAGAAGATGGTCTGCTTGCACAATTTTCCAGAGAAGAAGTGGGTATAGAAAAGGTCAAGGGAATCTGGGATGAAAATGATCAGTATGAGATTGTAAATCTGTTTCAGGAGATGAAAAAACATAATGAGACAGGGATTCTGCCCCGCTATATTATTGTAAACGGAGCAAATGAACATTTGAATGTGTCTGGAAGAGGAGTTTTACATATCGCATTTCCGATTAAGAATGGCTGTAATTATAAACATATGAAATACATGATTATCGTTTCTTATTACAGTCAGCAAATTTCCGCACTGTTAAAACAGCTTTCTCAGGGGGGAAAAGATGAGTTTTTACAGGGATATATTGAAAATGCCAGTGGAAAGATTTTGTTTCATACCGACGAAAATTATGTGGATAAAAACGCAAAAAAGATTTATAATAGTGACACGAATAAAATCAATCTGGAAACGGATGTGGAAAATTATGGATGGAAGCTGCATGGTGTGATTGACAAAGCTGCTTTAGAGGCAAACGTAAACAAAATGTATTCTAAGGCGATGATTTTGTATCTGTGTGCGATTTTGACCGTAATGGGGATTGCAATTCTTATTATCAAGTCGATTTTAAAGCCGGTCAGTGTTATCAGTACTTCTATTGATCGTGTAAAAACCGGGGATATGCAGGGATATATTTCAATAGAAGGAACAAATGAAATCTGGCAGTTAGCACGGGAATATAATGAGATGTTGTGTTCAATTCAAGAGGCAAATGTGAAAGTAGAAGAACAGCATGGAGAAATTATTGAATCGATGAAAATGAAGCGCAGGGCAGAGAGAGAAGCACTTGAATCGCAGATTAATGCGCATTTTATCTGTAATACTTTAAATGCGATTAATTATGAGGCGATGGATAATGGGGATTTTAAAGTCTCTTTGCTGCTTAAAAAACTTTCTAATATTTTACGCTATACGTTTGATCAGAAACATCAGAATGTGTATATGTTTCAGGAAATTTCATGGATTGAGCAGTATCTGTTTTTACAGAAAGAACGAATGGGAAGTGCCTTTGATTATGAAATTCAGTTTGATTCGGATTATGATAACTGGCCGTGCAGGAAACTGATGCTTCAGCCGTTTGTAGAGAATTCGATTCTTCATGGATTAGAAGGGGTCAATAAAGGTGGATTTATCCGAATTACCGGAGAAGGATATCAAGAGTATCTTAAAATTGTAATTGAGGATAACGGATGTGGAATGACCCCGGAGGTAGAACAGATTATTAAAGAAGTGTTGGAGAATCCGTTGCTTGCAAAACAAAAAGGATTGGGAATCGGAATTTCTAATGTCGTAACCAGAATGAGGATGTATTATACAGAAGATTTAAAGATTCAGTTAGAGACAGAAGAGAGAAAAGGCTGTAAGTTTACAATGATACTTCCAGAGGCAAGACAGTAGGAGACAAGGAGGAAGGCAGATAAATGAGAATATTGATAGCAGAAGATGAAGAACGGGCGAGGAGAGGACTTCGTTCCGTTTTAACTTCTTTATCAGAGGATTATGAGGTAGTAGCAGAGGCATCGAATGGAAAGCAGGCATTAGAGTTGCTTCAGATCCTAAAGCCGGATGTGGTTTTTACGGACTTAAAGATGCCATTTTTGGATGGAATGGGACTGATTAAGGCAGGAATTGCAGCAGGTGTTTGCACGAAATATGTAATCGTAAGCGCTTATGAAGAATTTGAAATGGCAAGACAGGCAATCAGCCTGGGAGTAAAAGAGTATCTGGTAAAACCAGTAACTTATGACGAATTAAAAGATACGATGGAACGTCTGGATGCGGCACAGAAAGGAAAGCCTCAGCTCATTGATAAAACATTAAAAGAACGGTACCCGGATGTGCATCCATTGGTGAGAAAATCTCTGGGATTTATTGAAAAAGGGTATTCCAGTAAAATCAGTCAGAAAGAGCTGGCTGCTAATCTTGGAATTTCACAGGAGTATTTTTGTTATCTGTTTAATAAAGATATGGGAGAAACATTTTCTCATTTTTTAAAGAATTATAGAATAGAAGTGGCAAAGAAACTTTTATTAAATGGAGAATTGCCCAAAGAGGAAATTCCGTATAGTGTAGGATTTTCAGATTCTAAATATTTTAATAAAGTATTTCGAGAAGTGGAAGGTTGCACAATGACGGAATATATTCGGAAAAATTCAGAATAATTTATACAAAATACCAGAATAAATATGCGTGCACTAAATGCGTGCGGTTAAAGTGCATAGTATTATTCTGGTTTTTTGTGATTTATCTTAAAAAAATACCCCAATCTTAAAATTGTATCTTAAGATTTTGCCTCTTATCTTAAGATAGTAAGTTACGAAAAAAATCTGAAATTATTATAATAATAATATCTTAATTAGAGGAGGAAAAAAATTATGAAGAGAAGGTTCCAGAAAATCGCAGCGCTGATGCTGGTTGGTGCAATGGCAGGTACACTGGTCACAGGTTGTGGAGGCAGTAGTTCCGGTTCATCCTCAGATTCAAGCAGTGACAGCAAAGAGGCGAGCGACAGCAAAGAGGCGAGCGACAGCAGTTCTTCCAATTCAAACGGAGCAGCAGAGGTTACGCTGTGGCATTATTTCGAGCATGAAGCTCCAGACCTTGAGGCGGTAGCGGAGAAATACAATGAGTCTCAGGATAAGATTCATGTTACATGTACTTATGTATCCCGTGAAGAATTGATGAACCAGTACACAATCGGTGCAGTATCAGGAGAGCTTCCTGACATCGGAATGGTTGATTCACCGGATATGGAATCCTATATTTCTCTTGGTGTATTTGAGGACATTACAGATGACATCAAAGATTGGGATGAATTAGACCAGTTCTATGAAGGACCTCTTTCAAGCTGTATGGATGCAGACGGTAAATACTACGGACTTCCAAACAATTCAAACTGTTTGACCCTTTGCTGTAACATGGACATCTTAAATGCAGCAGAAGGTGTATATGGATTTGCAATGTGCGATATCGCTACAGAAGAAGGTACTTTCCAGATTCTGCCTTGGATTTATTCCGCAGGTGGAAACATTGATGATTTAACAAGTGCTGAATCAACAAAAGCAGTTCAGTTCTTAACTGACTTAGTACAAAACGGTTACATGAGTAAAGAAGTTGTTAACTGGCAGCAGTCTGATGCATACAATGCATTTACAAGTGGTAAAGCAGCAATGTTTGAATCCGGTACATGGCAGTTAGCTGACATTGATGAGAAAATCAATGGTTCTTTCAATTATCAGTATACTTTACTTCCAAAAGATAAAGAATATGCTTCTACAATCGGTGGAGAAAACTTTGGTGTCTGCACAGGTTCGGAACACAAAGACGAATGTGTTGACTTCCTGAAATTCCTTATGAATGCAGAAAACAACGCAGACTTTACAGCAGCTGCTGCAAAACTTCCGGTTCGTAAAGATGCTGTAGGCTTAAAAGACCTCTGGACAACAGATGACAGATACGTTGTATTTAACGATGCTATGAATTATGCAAAAGCACGAGGACCGCACGCTCAGTGGCCGACTCTTTCCGAAGCACTTTATACAGGTGTTCAGCAGGCTCTGCTTGGTGAAAAATCCGTAGAAGACGCAATGAAAGAAGCACAGGCTAAGATTGACCCGATTGTTGCAGAAGATCCGCTTCCTGATTTATCAACAGGCGGAGGAGTTGCAGACGACGTAAATAAATAAGAAAAAATAAGTAGTAAGCAATAAGTAAGAGTCCTGGAACCAGTCTGGGTTTCGGGACTCTTTTAAAATGAAAATCTTGAAATTCCGTGAGAGGAGTGTGTGAAGATGAAACTGAATATGGCTGCAAAGAAGAGGAGAGAAGCCTATATTTTTATTCTTCCCGGTTTTATTTATCTGGTTGCAATTTGTGGTTATCCTTTGATTTACAATCTGATTTTAAGTTTTAAAAATGTAAATGTAAAAAACCTTGCCACCGGCGCATCGGTTTTTGTTGGACTTGATAATTATAAACAGCTGTTTGCCGACCCGACATTCCAGCTGGTATTTAAAAATACAATTGAATTCACACTGGCCTGCCTTGTAGTCCAGTTTACAATCGGCTTTTTATTTGCAATGTTTTTCTCAAAGAAATTTACACTGGCAGGACCAATTCGTGGTTTAGTTTTAGTTGGTTACATGATGCCAATGTCTGTAACCGCCCTGCTTGGTAAGAACTTATTCTTACTCGATGGTGGTGTTATCAATGACCTGTTAATGAAAGTACATCTGATTTCATCTCCAATTGACTGGCTGGTAAATGGCGGAACTGCACTTGGAGCAGTCATTGCCGTAAACTGTTGGGTAGGTATTCCGTTTAACATGTTACTGTTAACTTCCGGTCTGACCGGTATCTCAACTGATATCTATGAAAGTGCTTCTATGGATGGAGCAAATGCATTTAAGAGATTTATCTACATTACACTGCCACTGATGAAACCGGCTATGCTTTCTGTATTGATGCTTGGATTTATCTATACATTTAAAGCATTCGACCTTATGTACATCATGACAGCAGGTGGTCCATTCAACTCCACAGACGTACTTGGAACTTATGCATATTCAAAAGCATTTACCCAGTATGAATTTTCACAGGGTTCTGCAATCGCGATGGTATTATTTGCCTGCCTGTTCCTGGTTGGTATCTTCTACCTGAAACTGTTGAGTAAGGAGGATGACTAGAATGAGTAAGGAAAGTACAAAATCAGCAAAAGTTGCATATCTGAAATCAAAAGAGGGACGAAGCAATGTCATCAATTGCTTTTGGGCAATTATAATCGCAATTATCTTCCTGTTCCCAATTTACTGGCTGATTCAGATGTCTTTTAAGACCGATATGGAAAGTTTTGGAAAAATCGTAACTTATTATCCACATGAATTTACCGTTGATCCATGGCTTCAGAACCTGCAGGATAAAGACTTTATTACCTCATTAAAAAACAGTGTATTGATTGCTTTGTGTTCCATGTGTTTATCACTGGTATTTGGTATTCCGGCTGCTTATGGTATGGGGCGTTATAAAGTAAAAGGAACAAAAAGCTTCATGCTTACTTTTCTTGTAACTCAGATGCTCCCAGCATCCGTTATGTTAACACCAATGTACCTGATTTTCTCTAAAGCAGGTTTACTTGGAACTTATCTTGCACCGGCACTTGCAATTTCCTCCGGTTCTGTTCCGTTTATCGTTGTAACTTTAAGACCATACTTTAAGAGTATTCCGGTTTCCCTGGATGAAGCCGCACGTATTGATGGATGTAATGTATTCCGTTCTTTCTTTAAGATTATGATTCCTACAATTAAAACCGGTATCATCACCGTAGTTGTTATCTCTTTCTTAAATGGATGGAACGACCTGATTTACTCCATGACATTTAACGTAAAAGCAGACATGAGACCATTGACGGCAAATATCCATAAATTCCAGAGTAAATACGGAACAAAATGGAACTGTATTATGGCTTATGGTGCAATCCTTGTTATTCCTGTAATCCTTGTATTTGTATTCTTACAGAAATACATTGTAGGTGGTTTAACAGCAGGTGCTGTAAAAGAGTGATGCTATAAAAATAATAAATAAAAAACAATAAAAAAATAAAGAAAGGAATCAAAACTATGCCAGATTTTGTAAAAAAAGAGGGTGCACCAACAGGTGACTTCCGCTCAGACAACAATTTTTTATTAGGTTACTTTGAGGAAAAAGACCATTCTCTTTACTACCGCTATGATGCAGAGAGAGTTATCATTGAACCTTGGGGAGATAACAGTTTCCGTGTCCGTGCATCAAAAATGCCTCAAATGCCGGAAGAACTTTGGGCATTGGATGGAAAACCGGAAAATCGCAGCTCTGAAATTACAATTAAAGAATATTCCGCAGAAATCGTAAATGGAAAAATTAAAGCGGTAATCAACAATATCGGTAAAATCAGCTTTTATAATCAGAAAGGTGAACTTCTCTTAGAAGAATATGTACGAAACAGAGAAGATATGTTTGCAGAAACCTGTAGTTCTCTGGAAGTAGAGGCAAGAGAGTTTAAACCGATTATCGGTGGAGATTATGAGCTGACGATGCGTTTTGAGTCAAATCCAAATGAAAAGATTTACGGAATGGGACAGTATCAGCAGAAATTCCTGGATGTAAAAGGTGCAGAACTTGAACTGGCACACAGAAACTCTCAGGCAAGCGTTCCGTTTGCATTATCTTCTCTTGGATATGGATTTTTATGGAACAATCCGGCAATCGGACGTGTAAGCTTCAATAAAAATATTACAACATGGGAAGCACGTTCTACTAAGAAACTGGATTACTGGATTACAGCAGGAGATACACCGGCAGAAATTGAAGAAGCTTATGCAGACGCAACCGGAAAAGTTCCGATGATGCCGGAATATGGACTTGGATTCTGGCAGTGTAAATTGCGTTATCAGACACAGGAAGAACTGCTTGAAGTGGCAAGAGAATATAAAAGAAGACAGATTCCGATTGATGTTATCGTAGTTGACTTCTTCCACTGGCCAAAACAGGGTGATTGGAGATTCGACCCGACTTACTGGCCGGACCCGGATGCAATGATTGCAGAATTAAAAGAAATGGGTATTGAACTGATGGTATCTATCTGGCCGATGGTTGACTATAAGAGTGAAAACTTTGAAGAAATGAAAGCCAAAGGTCTGCTGACCAGAGTAGAAAAAGGTGTAAGAATCGATAACGTTTACATGGGCAATACCATTCAGTATGACCCGACAAATCCGGAAGCAAGAGAGTATGTATGGGGCAAAGCAAAGAAAAATTATTATGATAAAGGTGTAAAAATCTTCTGGCTCGATGAGGCAGAACCGGAATACACCGTATATGATTTTGAAAATTATCGTTATCACTTAGGACCAAACGTACAGATTGGTAATGTTTATCCGGCAATGTATGCAAAAACATTCTTTGATGGCATGCGTGCAGAGGGACAGGAAAATGTAGTCAACTTGCTTCGCTGTGCATGGGCAGGAAGTCAGAAATATGGTGCACTCGTATGGTCCGGAGATATTCATTCTACATTTGAAAGTCTTCAGAATCAGTTTGCAGCAGGTCTTAATATGGGACTTTCCGGTATTCCGTGGTGGACAACCGATATTGGTGGATTCTTTGGAGCAAACATCTATGATGAAGATTATCATGAAGTATTTGTACGCTGGTTTGAATATGGAACATTCTGTCCTGTTATGAGACTTCACGGTTATCGTATGCCATATCAGCCACAGCTTGGAACAACCGGTGGTGCAGAGTGCGTATCCGGTGCCCCGAACGAAATCTGGTCTTATGGTGATGATGTTTATGAAATCTGTAAAAAATACATTGAAATTCGTGAGGCAATGCGTCCATACACAAGAGAACTGATGGAAGCTGCACATGAAAAAGGAAGTCCGGTTATGAGACCTCTGTTCTATGACTTCCCGGAAGATAAAACATGCTGGGATAATGAATCGGAGTATATGTTTGGACCACAGATTTTGGTTGCACCGGTTATGGAACGTGGACAGAAAACAAAAGAAGTTTATCTGCCGGCAGGTACAAAATGGACAAACGTATGGACAAAAGAAGTATTTGAAGGCGGACAGACCGTTACAGTAGAGACGCCAATTGAACAGATTCCGTTATTTACAAAAGAAGGATTTGAATTAGAAGTATAAAAAGATTCTGATGATATGTGAAAAGTAAACGGGTGTGCTGCACTGGTTGCCTTGGATGCAGCCGGTGCAGCACGTTTTTTATGGGGGATATTTGAGATGATTACACAAAAAGGAAATAAGATTTACAGACGACAGGATAAGGAATTACTTTGTATTGAACCATGGGGAAAAAACAGTTTCCGTGTTCGTGCGACACAGCGTTATGAGTTTGTACCGGAAGATATTTCTGCTTTACTTCCCCCACAGGAATGTAAAGTAAAGGTATTTGAAGAGGATGACTGCACGGTCATTGAAAATGGAAAAATCCGCTGTGAAATTACACCGACCGGAAAACTGCGTTTCAAAAATCAGGATGGAAAACTGTTATTAGAAGAGTTTGAACGAATTCGTGCGGATTACAGAAAAGAGTATAATAGTGCACTTGAGATTGTGCCAAGAACGTTTGAGCCACATCAGAATACGGATAATTTCAGATTGACCGTAAGATTTGAGCCGATTGACGGTGAAAAATTATATGGAATGGGACAGTATCAGCAGCCATATCTGGATGTAAAGGGCTGTACCTTAGAATTGGCACAGCGTAACTCTCAGGCGAGTGTTCCGTTTGTGCTTTCTAATAATGGATATGGATTTTTATGGAATAATCCGGCAATTGGACAGGTTTCTTTCGGAAAGAATGTGACGGAATGGACTGCAGTTTCCACAAAACAGATGGATTACTGGATTACAGCAGGAGATACACCGGCAGAAATTGAAGAGGCTTATGCGGATGCAACCGGAAAGGTTCCGATGATGCCGGATTACGGAACCGGATTCTGGCAGTGCAAACTGCGCTACATGACTCAGGATGAAATCCTTGAAGTGGCAAGAGAATATAAGAGAAGAAAGCTTCCGATTTCTGTTATTGTAGTCGATTATTTCCACTGGCCAAATCAGGGTGACTGGAAATTTGATACCGATTTCTGGCCGGATCCGAAAGCAATGGTAGAAGAATTAAAAGAGATGGGGATTGAACTCATGGTATCTATCTGGCCGACCGTAGAGGAAACCAGTGAAAATTATAAAGAGATGGAAGAACTGGGTTATCTGACTCGTTCCGAACATGGAAAACGTCTTGGACAGCTTAATGTGGCAAGTGTGATTGATGTAACCAATCCAGACGCAAGAAAATACGTGTGGGAAAAAATTAAGAAAAATTATTATGATTTAGGAATCAAAATTTTCTGGTTAGATGAGGCAGAGCCGGAACTGACCGGATATGAATTCAGTCATTACCGTTATTTCCGCGGTGCAGATATGGAAGTTGGAAATATGTATCCGAAAGAATATGCACGTATGGCTTATGAAGGCATGGAAGAAGAAGGTCAGGAAAATATTGTAAATCTGCTTCGCTGTGCATGGGCAGGAAGCCAGAAATATGGTACATTGGTATGGTCAGGAGATATTGATTCTTCCTTCCGTTCTTTAAGAAGCCAGCTTGCAGCTGGTTTGAATATGGGAATTTCCGGATTGCCATGGTGGACAACTGATATCGGAGGCTTTCACGGTGGAAATATTAACGATGAAAAATTTAAAGAAGTGCTGGTGCGCTGGTTTGAGTTTGGAGCATTTTGTCCGGTTATGCGTCTGCATGGATTCAGAGAACCGTTTATCCCAGGTTTAAGTGAATCCGGCGGTGGAAAACACAGGAGTGGTTCTCCAAATGAAGTATGGACTTATGGTGATGAAGTACTTAGAATCTGTACAAAATATCTTGAATTAAGAGAAACTATCCGTCCTTATGTAACAGAACTGATGAAAGAAGCACATGAAAAAGGAACACCGGTGATGCGTCCATTATTCTATGATTATCCGGAAGATACAAAAGTCTGGGAAATCGAAGATGAATACATGTTTGGACCAGATATGCTGGTTGCACCGATTTTATATGAAGATATGAGAGAAAGAACCTTGTATCTGCCAGAAGGAGACTGGGTCGATATCAACTCCAAAACAGAATATAAGGGCGGAGATTTTGTGACCGTAGCAGCTCCGCTTGATACCCTTCCGGTATTTGTAAAGAGAGGAACACATCCGGAACTGGTATAACAGAAACTTAAAACAGGTTATAAGAAAGAGGGCTGGAATCAAATGAAAAAGACGGAAAATATGTTTGGATTTGGAGGAAGTTTTGTAGGGACAGTAGAGAAAATATTTGACATAATGGCATTAGGATTTCTCTGGATTCTTTGCAGCCTTCCGGTCATTACCATAGGTGCATCTACTACGGCACTGTATTATGCGATGGTAAAATCAGTAAAAAATAATGATGGGTATGTGACGAAAGAATTTTTCCGTTCTTTTAAGTTAAACTTTATTCCAGCCACAATTTTATGGATGATTCTTGCAGTGATGACATTTATCATGCAGTTAAATGTAGGAATCTTAATGAAGAAAAGCAGTGGCATGGTGGGTCTGTTTTTTATCTGCTTTTATGCACTGGTATCGGTTTATCTGATTATTGTGGCATGTTATGCATTTCCGGCACTTTCCAGATTTGATATGAATGTCGGATGGATTTTGAAAATTTCAATGTACATGGTCGTGCGTTATATTTTTACCAGTATCATGCTTGTAATTATACTAGTCTGCATTGGTGCAATCGTCTGGAAACTCCCGCTGCTGGTGTTCTTTGCGCCAGGACCGATTGCGTTTTTGATGTCAGAATTTTTAGAGCGGGTGCTCAAAAAACATGAACCGAAAGTAGAAGAAGGAGGAACAGCAGAATGAAATTTACCAATGGATATTGGATGTTAAGAGATGAAATAGAAGCTTCTTATGCAGTAGAATATGCAAAACATACTGTAAATGGAAATAAACTAGAGGTGTATCTTCCGGCAAAACACATGTCAGGAAGAGGGGATGCGCTGAATATTGCACTTCTTACATTGACGCTTTCCAGTCCTCAGGAGGGTGTTATCAAAGTATCAGCGGTTCATCATAAGGGAATGCCTTATAAAGGACCGTTTGCAGCAGTAAAAAATGAAAATCCAAATGTCACAATTGAAGATACAGAAGACCAGCTGATTTATAAGAGCGGTACATTAAAAGCAGTCATTGATAAGGCTCCAAATGCATATAAACTGGCATTTTATGAGGGCGATACATTCTTAACAGAATCCAGTTTCAGAAACCTTGCTTACATGCATAACCGTGAAACCGGAAAGAATTATATGGTAGAGCAGCTCCTGCTCGATGTAGGTGAGTATGTTTACGGACTTGGCGAACGATTCACTCCGTTTGTGAAAAATGGACAGATTGTAGAAATGTGGAACGAAGATGGCGGAACTGCAAGTGAGATTGCTTACAAAAACATTCCGTTCTATATTACCAATAAAGGTTACGGCGTTCTGGTTGACAATGAAGGTGACGTTGCTTACGAAATCGGAAGTGAAAAAGTAGAACGAGTACAGTTCTCTGTAGAATCTGAAAGACTGGATTACTATTTTATCAGCGGAAAAACTCCGATGGGAACAGTAGAAAAATACACAGAATTAACCGGAAAACCGGCACTGCCTCCGGCATGGTCCTTTGGTCTGTGGCTGACTACTTCCTTTACAACAGATTATGATGAAAATACAACCTCCAGCTTTATTCAGGGAATGGCAGACCGTGACATTCCGCTTCATGTATTCCACTTTGACTGCTACTGGATGGAACGGTTTAAATGGTGCAATTTCCAGTGGGATCATGAGGTAACAACAGACCCGAAAGGAATGTTAAAACGCTATCATGACAAAGGGTTAAAAATTTGTGTATGGATTAATCCATATATTGGACAGCAGTCCGAATTGTTTGAAGAGGGAATGGAACATGGCTATTTCATCAAACGTATAGATGGAAGTGTATGGCAGACTGATTTATGGCAGCCGGGAATGGCAGTTGTAGACTTTACCAATCCGGAAGCATGCAAATGGTATCAGAGCAAATTAAAAGCACTGCTTGATGATGGGGTAGACTGCTTTAAGACCGACTTTGGTGAGAGAATTCCGGTAAAAGGAATTCAGTATTATGATGGTTCTGACCCGGTTAAAATGCATAACTACTTTACATTCTTATATAATAAGACTGTATTTGAAGTACTTGAAAAAGAAAGAGGAAAAGGCGAAGCAGTCTTATTTGCCCGTTCCGCAACGGTAGGCGGACAGCAGTTCCCAGCACATTGGGGTGGAGACTGCTCTGCAACTTATGTATCAATGGCAGAAACCCTTCGAGGCGGACTTTCCCTTTCTGCGGGTGGATTTGGATTCTGGAGTCATGATATCAGTGGATTTGAGCAGACTGCTCCGGCAGATATCTATAAGAGATGGTGTCAGTTTGGACTGCTTTCTTCTCACAGCCGTCTGCATGGTTCTTCTTCTTACCGTGTGCCGTGGTTATTTGATGAAGAATCCTGTGTTATCTTAAAAGAATTTGTAAACTTAAAATGTCGTCTGATGCCGTATATCTATGAGCAGGCGGTAAAAGCACATAAAAACGGAACACCGGTGCTTCGCCCAATGATTTTGGAATTCCCAGAAGACAGAGCCTGCGACTGCCTTGACTTACAGTACATGTTTGGTCCGTCTCTTTTAGTTGCTCCTGTCTTCAAAGAAAGTGGAGAAGTAAGTTACTATCTGCCAAAAGGAACCTGGATTAACCTGATTACAGGAGAAAAACAAGAGGGCGGTACCTGGGTAAAAGAAACGCATGATTATCATTCTCTTCCGCTGATGGTTCGTGAAAATACCATTCTTCCAATGGGAGCAAGTGAAACAGAAGCAGAATATGATTATGCCGATGGTGTTACACTTGTACTTTCCGAATTTTCAGATGGAGCAAGTGCAGAAGTAGAAATCCCGGATACAAAAGGAAATACAGTTATGAAAGCCTATGCAGTCCGCAAAGACGATGAAATCGAAGTTTCGGTAGAAGGTGGAAACGGTAACTTTACTGTGAGAAATCTTGGAAGCGGAACAGTTGTTGTAAAATAATGATAGTCTTTATCATACAATAAAGGTTTGCAATATCATACGATGCGACTTGACAATTTGTTTGTCAAGTCGTATTTTATTTTATAAGAAATAAGAAAAATTTTATCATTAAGACATTGGCAACTATCGTTAAATATGTTACAATAATGTTACAAAAAAGTTAAAAAGGTGAGAGAATGAATTTATATGAAGCGATATTTTTAAGAAAATCAGTACGAAATTATGAGATGGAAGCACTCAAACCATCACTGCTTACTGAGATAAAAGATTATTGTAAACAGATAGAGGGATTAAATCCAGGAATTACCACGGATATTTCAATTATAGATAATACCAAAGGACAGTATAAGAGAGTTCATCTGCTGGGAGTAAAAGCCCCGTATTATCTGGCGTTTTATTCAGAAGATAAAGATAAGGCAATGTTAAATGCAGGATACATTTTAGAACAGTTAGCCTTGTTTTTATGTACAAAGGGGCTTGGAACGTGTTTCCTTGGAAATGTAAAACCAAAGTTTGGAAATACCAATAAAGGAAATATGAAATGCATGATTATGATGGCATTTGGAAAGAGCCGGGGGGCACATACCAGAAAGCCATCAGAGGCAAAACGAATGAGCCTTCAGGAACTCTGCGTTTATAAAGAAGTACCGCGGCAGTGGGTGAAACAGCTTTTAGAGGCAGCAAGACTTGCACCGTCAAGCATGAACAGTCAGCCATGGCGTTTTGTGGTCTATGACAACCGGATTCACGTATTTTCAAAGAAGCATAATATCACTTATTTTGGTATGGGAAAATATGATGAATTTAATCTGGGTGTGATGTTTTCACACTTAATGATTGTAGCAGAAGAACTCTGGCTGGATTTGGATTTGATTCGTCTGGAGGATATTTCACATAAGAATTTTTCAAATTGTGATTATGTGATGAGTGCCGTACTGCGAACCTGATAAAAAGAAAAAAGAAACGTACTCAATCGATGGAAGAAAGAGTACGTTTCTTTTTTGTATTTTGATTATAATACGATGGAAAAAATTTTGTTTGTTTAAACAAAAAGAGCGCGAGACGGGACTCGAACCCGCGGCCTCGACCTTGGCAAGG
>ENA-OPSY01001040-OPSY01001040.1-human-gut-metagenome-genome-assembly--contig:-NODE-1040-length-17507-cov-2.263408_pt1 | contig 17507 bp, 36 predicted proteins | sample MGYA00241464_ERZ501920 | MGnify/ENA primary metagenome ERZ501920 (study PRJEB25962, sample SAMEA2042396) | human gut metagenome | biome: human gut; feature: human-associated habitat; material: faeces...
ATTTTTAAATATGATAAACAAATAATAATAAAGGAGGAGTAATATGAAGATTGTAGAATTAGAAATCAACATTATGGCAGTACCACAGGGATATTACTTAGCACAAGGAATTTCCAGAGATCTCAATTTTAAGGTTGGTCTTCCGGCAGCATTTGAGAAGACATACAATCTGAAAGAAAAGTTGACTGATAAGTACGATGAGATTGAGTGTGGAGAAACATATCTTATTGATAATGTTTATTCTCTGGTTGTAAAAGATAGCAGCTATGACAGCCCGGATAGAGATCTTCTTATGGAAGCACTTGTTAATCTGAGAGATCAGATGGAAGAAAACAAGACTACAAAACTTGCTATTCCACGACTTTGTTGCGGTAGAGGTGGGCTTGACTGGGATGATGTGAAAGCAATGATTGGATTTGTTTTCGGAGATGCGGATATCCAGATTCTTGTTTGTGTACAGTAGGAGGTAACTATGGAAGAGAAATCACCAGTTTACCTTGTTATGGTAACAACAAACAATAATAATAAATATTATCGCATGATTCCGCATGGTGATACTTTCGAGGCTGAATATGGTCGTGTTGGCGCAAGTTGCCAGCACGCCTCCTATTCAATGTCACAGTGGAATAAGAAGTACAATGAGAAAATTAAAAAAGGATATGTGGATCAGACACATCTTGTACAGGATTTGATTCAGAAAGAAAAACCAAGAGGAAAAGACGGTTATAAAGAAATTGAAAATAAAGTAATTGCAGAAATCGTTCAAAGACTTCAAGATATGGCTCATCAGAAAATCCAGGCGAACTATAAGGTTTCATCTCAGCAAGTAACACAAGCTATGGTGGACGAAGCACAGAAGGTAATTGATAAGCTCATGCAGCGAGAAGAAGTAGAGGACTTCAATAATACTCTGTTAGAGTTGTTTAGTGTAATTCCACGAAAAATGGGAAATGTCAATGATTATCTTTCAAGAAGCAAAGAAGATTTCGCACGCATTCTTAAAGATGAACAGGATCTGCTTGATGTAATGAGAGGTCAGGTTGTTACACATACAGTACAGGATGAGCCAGACACCGATGATGTGGAAGAGAAGCAAGAAACCATTATTGAAGCAATGGGGCTTGAATTTGAGGAAGCAACAGAAGACGATGTGCGAATGATTAAGAGTCTGCTTGGAGATTGTCGAGATAAATTCTATAGAGCATGGCGTGTCAAGAATATTAAGACACAAAAACGATTTGATGAGTTTGTCAACAAAGAACATATTTCAAAAACTAAGCTGTTATGGCATGGAAGTAGAAATGAGAACTGGTGGTCGATCATCAATACTGGTCTTGTTTTACGTCCGACAAATGCGGTTATTACAGGAAAGATGTTTGGATTTGGTATTTATTATGCCCCAAAAGCAAGAAAATCGTTAGGTTATACATCTTTGAGCGGATCATACTGGGCGAGAGGAAATTCAAATTCGGCGTTTATGGCACTTATGGATGTGGCATATGGAAAGCCATATGATGTACATTCTTTTGACAGTAAATATTATGATTTCAATTATGAACGATTACAGAAAACATGCCCAGGTGCGAATTGCTTACATGCTCATGCTGGTAGTATGTTGAGAAATGATGAAATCATCGTATATAAAGAAGACCAATGTACAATCAAATATTTAGTTGAACTGAGATAAGGAGAAATGATTATGGTAGTAAAAAATTGTAGAGAATGCGAACACACAAATAATTGCAGATCATATTATAGCGGACTTGGCTGTAAAAAGCGTGATGAAATTCTTAAACATATTGCAGAACTAAAAACTGAAAAGAAAGAAGGTAAAGCAAATGATTAAAATAGGATTGGCTTTAATTGGTGTAGTGGTAGTTGTAGGTTTGTATTCTTGTGTTGTGGCTGGTAAAAATACAGACAATGCGATGCATGATTACTTTGAAAAATATAAATAAAATATGTTTTTTATTGTGTTGAGAAATATCCCCACTTTCGGCTAATATATTGCTGTTATTAGGGCATAATCCCCCATTTTTAATAGTATTCTCTGCCATAATATAATGTATTCCTCCACTATTTGAACGTATTTGCATGAATTTATCTTAGAACCGCCGATATTTAGCTGATTTGAGGTATAAGATAAAAAACATATTCACACAGAAAGTAGTTTAAAATTACTTCAAGCACTTCCGTTGGATTTGAAGATTGCGAAGACTCAAAATAGAATCAGAGAGTGGTATAACTATTATGGTGGGGAAGTATATGTAAGTTTTTCTGGTGGGAAAGATAGTGCAGTATTATTGGATATTGCAAGAGGATTATACCCAGATATAGAGGCGGTATATGTAGACACTGGACTTGAATATCCAGAACTGAGAGATTTTGTGAAAACGATTGATAATGTCACATGGTTAAAACCTAAAAAGAATTTCAAGAGAGTTATTCAAGAATATGGATATCCAATTGTCAGTAAAGAAGTGGCGAATAAAGTTCATGGTGCAAAGCCTGGAAATACAAGGTGGCAGCAGCTTCATGGCACATACATTGATAATAATACCGGCAAGTTGTCTACGCATTATAATTATAAGAAATGGGAGTATTTGCTTGATGCTGATTTCAAGATATCAGATCAGTGTTGTGCAGTTATGAAAAAACGCCCATCTCTACAGTATGAGAAACAAACTGGTAAAAAACCAATCTTGGGACTCATGGCAGCAGAAAGTCAAAAGAGAAAAACAGATTATATGAAAACTGGTTGCAATGCTTTTGAAAAAGAACGCCCACAGAGTCAACCTATGGGATTTTGGACTGAACAAGATGTTTTACAATATCTGTATGAAAAGAAAATTCCGTATGCATCAGTCTATGGTGATATAGTATTGGAAGATGGAAAATATCGCACGACTGGGTGTAATAGAACGGGTTGTATCTTTTGTGGCTTTGGCTGCCACCTCGAAAAAGAACCAAACAGATTCCAGATGTTAAAACAAACACACCCGAAATTATGGGAGTATTGCATGAAACCGATTGAATCTGGTGGTTTGGGAATGAGAAAGGTAATGGAATATATCAATGTTCCTATAGAATAAACAAGCAAAAATAAATGTTGACATTTGCAAGAATGATGATATAATGTAAAGGAAAAGTGAATAGAGTCTATTTTTCTTTTATATTATAATCAAACGATAATAAAGGAAACAACCAATGATGAAAACAAATGAAATATATAATATGGATTGCATGTCATTCCTCCATAGCGTAGATGGGGGGGCAATTTGACTTAACACTAACAGATATCCCATATGGTGAAGTGAATCGTTCCAGTAATGGGCTGAGAAATCTGGATAAAGTGGATGCTGATATATTGACCTTTAACCTACAAGACTTCTTAAAAGAGATTTATGAGGTTACAAAAAGTACGATCATAATATTTTGTGGGAAAGAGCAGATGTCGGAAATTCATAAATTCTTTTCTGAAAAACAGAAGAAAGGAAAAGGAACAGTCCGGCAGCTTGTATGGAAGAAAACGAATCCTTCACCTATGAATGGGCAGAATATCTATCTTTCCGGCATTGAAAATGCTGTGTGGTTCAAGAAGCGTGGCGGTACATTCAATGCTCACTGCAAAAATACAGTGTTTGAATATCCGTGTGGAAGAAACAAATTACACCCTACAGAAAAGAATCATGAGTTATTGCGAGAGCTGATAAGAGATAACAGTAATGAGGGCGATATAATTTTTGATCCATGTTGCGGAAGTGGCGCACACTGTTTAGTTGCGAAGGAAGAGAATAGAAATTACATAGGTGTTGAGCTGAAAAATCAATATTATGAAATTGCAAAGGAAAGGTTAAAAAATGTCTCATAAACATAACGACTTTGAAATGTCTAATGAGTTTAAAGGCATATACAAAGGAATGATAGGAATGCCAATGAACGAAATAGAAGAACGATTTAGAAAACATGACAAAAAATTATACCATCTAAATTTTGCTAAAATTGTGAGGATAATGTATGAGAAACAGAGCTTGGCGAAGAAAAAAGAACTTTTCAAAAGGTCGTAGAAAGAAACGTATTGCAGTAGCGGTTTGCCGGAACTGGTGGTATGAACATGATGGGCAGTATATTAAGGGTAAAATCCATTGCTCATGTCCTTCGTGTAGCCCAAAGACGAATAATCATGGACATGGATCTGCAAGAAACTACACACATTCAGACCTTGCAAAAGTAGAATCTATGCAATGTAAAATTTCAGAATACAAAAATGGAGAAGTAGAAAGCAATGGTAAAAATCAGTATTAAAGACGGTAAGTATGTAGTTGATGCGACAATTCACACAGAAATAAGTACATCGAATATTGCTGAAGTACAAGAAGGTTTTGCAGTAGATTGTGCAACAGAATTTGCAGAGGCAATTAGAAAAATAGTCATCAATAATGAAATGCTTGTGAATGTAATGAAAAAAGCAGGTAAGGAGTGCATGTTATGAAAATGATTAACACCAGTGAGTGTGAAAAATGTAAGCATGGAACTGTAGATGACACAAACAAAGCAAGAGTAAAAGTGCATTGTGATATCAAGAATAAGGATTATATCTATGGTGCATGTATTCCATGCGAAGATAAGGAGAACAAGTAGTGGAAGTATTGAAAGTAAGAAAAGGAGAAATCCTTGAAGCGGAAACTGATCTTGAATATAAGAATAGTCTTGGTCAAGAAGTGGAAATTTCCAAAGGTGAAAAATCAGTTATTGGTTTTGATGGACTGATTCACTGTTTAAAGAAAAGAGTTGTTATTGTGCCGGACGATGCAATGGAAGTAAGTGGATATTCGGCAACTGGACTATCGAAATTTCTTGTAGCTTGGCTTGATAAAAGCCTTGATTTAGAAAAGGATCTCGATAAATCAGAACACTCTCTCGATGATATAAGAACAGTCATTGAGATGGCACTTGTTGAAATTGGTATGGAGGCAGGAAATGGCGAAATTGAAAAAGAAGATTAAAATTGGCGATGGCTGCATGACAGCAATCTTAATCGCTCTGTTGTTTGTAGCGATATATGCAATTAGTTGGATTTGCACTTGTGGGATTATTAAGCTCATTACAATGTGCTTTGGTCTGACATTTTCATGGGCAATTGCAACAGGAATTTGGTTAGTAATTCTGTTATTGAAAGGCATTTTTAATGTAACAGTAAAGAATGAGAGTAGACCGACAAGAAGATATTAAAGGAGAATGGGCAATGGCTATTATCGGTGCAATTTTAGGAGATATTGCAGGATCAAAATGGGAATTCAACAGACCAAAAGATTTGGATTACGAACATATTGAATTATTCCAAGATGACAGTTACTACACAGATGATACTGTTTTATCGGTAGCCACAAAGTATGCTCTTGAAAATGAAGTATCATTTAAAGATGCATACAATGAATTCGGCAATGATTACATTGATTGTGGATATGGTGACAGATTCTTTGAGTGGTTGATTTTCAAAAGTAAGAAACCATATAAGAGTTGTGGTAATGGATCTGCAATGAGAGTATCGCCGGTTATTGACTTTGCAAAAAGTCGTGATGATATCATTAAATATGCCACTATGTCAGCGGAGTGTACTCATAATCATCAAGAAGGGATTAAGGGTGCAGTTGTAACGGCTACATGTGGTTGGATGGCGAAAAATGGTGCATCTAAAAAGGAAATCGAAGAATATGCAAGCCGTGAATATCCGGCTGGAAGTTACTATAAATACCCAGTTTCAATGTCAATGAAAGAATTGAGAGAAGTATATAGATGGGACGAAACTTGTCAGGGCAGTGTTCCGGCAGCAATCAGATGTTTTCTTGACAGTGAAGATTATGAAAGTTTCATCAGAAATGTACTGAGCTTCAAGTGTGATTCAGATACATTAGGAGCTATCGGCGGTGGTATTGCGGAAGCGTTTTATAAAGGTACTGGATTTAACAATGATGAATTGCTGAAAAAGTATCTTGATGAAAGATTATATGGAATTGTGAAGGAGAGCAAATAATGGATTTAAGAGAAATGGAATTAAGAGATACTGTAGAAATGATGAATAATGCTGATTACAAAGAAAGATTTAAAGCGGAATACTATCAGACAGCTATTCGTTATGGGAAACTGAAAACAATGGTAGATAAGTACAATAACGGTACACTGGAATTCAAACCAACGTGTCCTATGAGTATCTATGACATTCAGCTTAGAGCCATGCGTGATTATCTGACTATCCTTGAAGCTAGAGCAGCTATTGAAGGAGTAGAGTTGGATGGATAACGAAGCGGAAAAGCAATTCATAGATCATCCAGATATAAATGGATTCTGTGATAAATGTAGAAATCACTATCTTTTAGATGGTGATGAATCAAGATGTAGGAGCATTAGTCTTGGAATGAGTTCAGCAATGTGTTGCCAAATTTCAAGATGTAGCAAATACGAAGAGAAGAAATAAAAAATCTTTTTCATTTGATTCTCTGAAATACCGTCATATAGGCATTTCCAGAAAGTCAAATGAGAGATTTTATACTAACTATGCAACAAAACAATATACGAAAGGCTTATAAATCAATGGTTTTTAATGAAGTAAATAAAAAAGATTTTATATTAAATATTCTTGTGGCTTGTGAAGAGTCACCAGAAGTATGCAAAGCATTTAGAGAAAAAGGTCATAATGCTTTTAGTTGTGACATAATGGAATGCTCTGGAAATCACCCGGAGTGGCATATAAAAGATAACGTACTTCCGTTATTAAACGGAAACTGTAGCTTTAAAACAATGGACGGGAAAGAACATAATATTGATGGTAAATGGGATATGATTCTCGCATTCCCACCTTGCACGCATTTAGCTGTAAGTGGTGCAAAGCATTTTGAGAAGAAAAGAGCAGATGGAAGACAGCGAGATGGTATTGAATTCTTCTGCCAGTTTCTAACTGCTGATTGTGACAAAATTTCCATTGAAAATCCAATTGGGATAATCAGTGGAGATTACATAAAAAAGTGGTTTCCAGATTTAGCACAAAAATATGGTTTACCGATAAAACCTACACAAATAATTCAGCCGTATGAATTTGGACATCACACGAAAAAATCAACTTGTCTTTGGCTTAAAGGATTGCAAAAATTGACACCAACGAACATAGTTGAACCGAAAATAATTACATATAAAGGTGGAGCTAAATTTGGTGCAGGAATTGGACAAGTATTTGATGAAAATGGAAAAGCAATTCCATTTCACGATCCAAGAACTGCTAAAGCAAGAAGTAAAACATTCTCAGGTGTAGCAAAAGCAATGGCAGACACATGGGGATAAGAAACTACAATAAATGAGTGGAAACAAATGAAAAATAATAAATTTACCAAAGAAGTTTATGATAATTTAAAACAGAAATTATCTAAGAATAATGAATATGAAACATTATTATATTTAATTTTACAAGTAGAATATGGAATAGAGAGTAATGCTTTATTTTTACTCAAATATTCACAAGTAAAGTTTCCGTATATAGAAAATGTTATATATAGTTATCCAATTAAAGGGATTATTCCGTGTTATGTAAATATTAAAATTAACAGTGGAATAATGGATCTTATTTTTAAAACATATATATCAAATAAATCTACTAAATTGTTCAATAGAAATAATGAATATTACTATGAGAAAATATTTAATATATGTGGCACGAAAATTGACGGTAGAAGCATTCAAAAAATGAGAATGCAATATGCAATATGGGCATTCAATACCGCCGAAAAACAATACAAAAGTAATAGAAAATAGATTAAATTGTTTTTTTATCCATATTTTCCAATTTATACATCCTTTCAAATAGGCTATAGCAAGTAATTTCAGAAGATATGACCAGTATGTAATTCTTTTTATCATCAAATCATAAATTCTGAAATTACCTATATTAGCTGTTTACGAGTTCCATAAGTAAATGAAAAAACAATTCCAAATTGGGAATTGGTAAACTTTTGTGAAATTGATAAATTCGCTGCTCAATCATATTGTGCTGTGCATGAAGTTGATGCAGATAAAAATATCGGGGATATTACAAAGATTGATGAAAACAAAATGCAACCGTTTACTATGATTTGTGGTGGATCACCTTGCCAGGATTTCAGTGTTGCCGGGAAACAGAAAGGCAGCATGTGGCAATGTGCAGATTGTGGGCATGAATATAATCCACTTACAGTACATTTTTCAAGAAGAAATAAATGCCCGAAATGTAGTAGTGAAAATCTTGACAAGACACGTTCATCATTACTTGTGGAATGGTTAAGAGTTGTAAGAGCAAACAAGCCGTTGTGGGGAATATACGAAAATGTAAAAAATATTGTTGGAAAATCATTCAAGGAAACATTCGATATGTTTATCGAAGAACTGCATGAATACGGATATAACACTTATTATAAAGTTTTGAACGCAAAAGATTTTGGAATCCCTCAGAACAGGGAGAGACTTTATCTGATTATCGTAAACAAAGATATTGATAACGGGAAATTTGAATTTCCAGAAGGTTTTGAAAGCAATATAGTCATGTACGATATTTTGGAAGATGAAGAAAATGTAGATACAAAATACTATGTAGATTCAGCCAAAGAGAAAGAAGCATTACAAGAAATGATTGACTCTGGTAAACTCCGTAAAGACTATTCAAACACTGTAAGATGGGGGGGCAGAGGCTCACTAGACAGACACCAGTGGGATCTTATTCAGATACCAGACAAGGAGCAATCATAAGTAAATGCGGAAAATGTGTAGATAAATTTACGGACTGTGCCAATACATTACTTGCAAGAGACTATAAGGGTTTCGGCAATCAAGGAATGAATGGTGTGATTTCAATTAAACAACCAGGAAAGGAATAATAATGGAACGATATATTTGTGAAAGACGATGTGATGAAGGGTTGAGATCTTTCAAGGGGGGCTTTGTGGAACAATTCGTACAATCAATGCAGGAGGAGATAAAAGAGTGATTATTGAGGATAAAAACAATGTAAGTACCGATGATTATGCAATTAGAAGACTGACACCAAGAGAATGTTGGAGACTGATGGATTTTTCCGACAGTGATTTTGACAAGGCAAAAGCAGCAGGAATGAGTGATACGCAACTCTATAAACAAGCTGGAAATTCAATTTGTGTGGGAGTTCTGTATCATATTTATAAAAATCTATACAATGCTATGCCGTATTTATTTGATGACTTAAAAGTTAGCAGCTTCTTTTCAGGTATTGGAGCTTTTGAGAAAGGGTTGGATAGATTGTATGCAGAAATCAATTGATAATCAACCAAAAATAAAAGTATTAGGACGATTAAATATTAAGGGACTTGACATAATAAAGAGAGTTTATTCTGCAGAAGGGTTAGCTCCTACTCTTTCAACGATGATGGGGGCAAAGACAACCGAAAGTAATCGTCAGGAGAAACCATGAGTGATATGAAGCCGAGGTTAGTAGGTGGTTTTGGCGAAATTAACTTCGGCAAGCAATATCGCCAGGGAAATAGAATTTATGATGCTGATGCAATTGCAGTATGCTTAACGGCACAGCCATTAGGTAATATGGGAGGCTACAGTAGCTTATATGTTGTCAGAAGAAAGAAAAGTAAAAAAGATGGGGAACGTATCAACGAAAAATAGTCAAGCTGGTACGGTATATTCGCCGGGGGGGGTGTTCACCTACGATATGTGCTGGTACACATGGATATGCCATTGGATATATTGTAGTTAAGAATTTTCCTTCTGGTCGAAATAATAGGAGAAAATAAATGACATATGGATTTATCTGCCCTAATTGTGGGCGAAAAGAAAATATTACAATGCCGATCACTCAATACACATCAGAAGGTCATTTATGCCCAGAGTGTAATACAGAAATGCAGAGAGATGTTTCAACTATGGGATGTATGAGTATTGATAAGACCGGCGATTTTTACCGGCGTGTAAATTAGAAAAGTGAAATAGGAGGACTGGCAAAATGTACGACAAAAGCAAACGGAGAAAGAGAAGACACAACACTAGAAGATGTAAAAGAAAATTGAAGAAAATGTATAACAATGGATATGGAGCTGTGTGTGAATTCGATGAAGATAGCAGAGGTCGTACAGTTGCCACACCATATTATTGCCGGTGCTATAGAAGCAAAATGTCTTCATACTGCAAGAAACTCACAAATCGAAAAGTAAGGCGTTATAAAGGTGAAATTCATAAGGGTGGTAATTACAGAAGAGTATTCGATATGTGGTGGAAATTAGATTAGGAGGTTAAAATGGAAGTTCGTGAATTTTTGGAATCATTAGGTATGGATCTGAAGAAACCAATTGCACAAGACATTTATGATGGGCAAGGAATAATACTTGGTGAATATGAAAGGTTCTTAGAATCGCAAACATCAATGGCTGCTGCAATGAGTTTAGCTGAAGTGTATGCAAATTGCAATAATGCTTATGATGAAATGAATAACGATAGGAAAATTAAGTTGCTTAAAAAGAGCATTAAGCATTGTAGAAATCCACTTGAAAAGAAAGGGTTGGAAAAACAGTTAAATAAAGCATACAAAGAAAGGAAAAAGCAAAAACATGAAAAATAATAAAGCAATAGAATTGACAATAACACCTAATTATGTTTCTGACTGGGATTTCTGTGATGCCGTAAGAGAACTTATCCAGAATGGAATTGACCAGGAAACTCTTGATTCAGAAAATGCGTTTGATATTTCATATGATGAGGAAGAAAAGACATTACAGTTATGTAGTCCGAAGTCATCTCTTGAAATCAATACATTGTTACTTGGTTGTAGCACAAAGACAGATAATTCAGATACAGTCGGTCAGTTTGGTGAGGGTTATAAAATCGCAGCTCTTGTGTTAAACAGAATCGGCAAAACATTTACCGTATACAACAACAGTAAAAACGAAATCTGGATATCCAGTTTTGAGAAATCAAAGGTATTTGGAGAGCCGGTACTGACATTCAAAATCTTCGACAATATTACAGAAAATGAAGGACTTATCATTGAAATTGAGAATGTAGAGTCTGAGGAATACAAAAAACTTTTCAATGTTTGGTTAGATATGCCGGGGAGCGAACAGCACGAAAAGATTGAAACAACATATGGGTGGATATTTACAGATAAAGATATGCAAGGAAAAGTGTTTGTAAATGGACTTGCAATTGAGAGCAAAAGCGATAAACACTTTGGCTATAATTTTAAGCCGAAATATATTACCCTTGAACGTGATCGCAAGAGTTGCAACAGTTGGGATATGAGTAGAGTTACGGCTGACATGATTTGCGAAGCTCTTAATTCTGGCACACTCAATATCAAAGAGGTTATTAAGATTGCGAAAGAAGGAAGATTCTCTGATATAAATAATCTTCAGTATAAAACATGGGACAGCAATGTTCAGAAAATCGGGCAAATGTTTGTTGATGAATTTGATGAAGAATACAGCGATGCAATTCCAGTAAGTTGCCAGTCTGATTTTGACCATGTAAAAGAAATGGGTGGAAAACCTGTTATCGTGCCATATGAAATCGCTCAGATTGTGTCTGATATCACGAAAGAGCGAATTGATAAACTGGCAGAAAACATATGGGGCAATGGATTCACAACAAAAGAAAAACTGCAGCAGTGGCGTGATTTTTATAAAGACGAAATTTCCGAAGAAGCTATAAGACATTTCAACCAGATCATCGAAGAATTAAATTAGGAGGGGCTATGGAACTTACATCTGAACTGAAACGCCGATTTTGCAAAAATTGTAATATTCCAATCTCAATTTTTGTAGAGCCATTTTTCACGGATCGTATCAAATTATTATCTATGTATTATGACACGATAGAAGAATTGCAGAAATTCGTGAAATCAATTGAACCGTATGATTGTGAACAGGATTATTATGAGCGTTACAATAAGACAAAAGATGCAGCTATCAATTTTATCAAAGGTACAGAAGGATATGAAAAATTCAATAACATGGATATGAAAGAAATTTCAAAAGCTATCTCAGAAATTCACATTCCTTCGTCTGATATCTATAAGCCGACAAACGATGGCAAAAAATTTATCAGTATTGATATGAAGAAAGCAAATTTCCACTCACTGAAAGCATTTGCGCCGGATATTTTTGATAATGCCGATACCTGGGAAGACTTTATGCGGAAATTTACCGATGATGAGCATATTATCGGAAGTAAATATGTGAGACAAGTGATTCTTGGAAATTGCAACCCAAAACGGCACATTACATACGAAAAGTATTTGATGCATTTTATCATTCTTTATTTGGCTGAAATTGCTTCGCCGGAAGATATCATATGCTTTTCAAATGATGAAGTTGTTATTAAAACAGACAATAATAAAAAATATGATATAAATGAAATTGAAGAATGCGTGAAAAATTCATACTTTGGGCAGCATATTCCATTCAAAGTGGAAGAATTTAAGCTGGACTATCTGGGAGAAGGTATCGGATATATCAAACGATATGATGACGAGAAGTTTAAGTTGAAATGTGTTGACAACGATTATTTTCCGATGATTTTGAGATTGATGCAGTCCGGCTATGTAATGCTCAATGATTTGTTCTTTGTGCATAGAGGCGCATTGGCAAGATTTAATGATGTGCCTAACAATATCCGTAAAGCATTTAATTATGATGGAGGTGCGATTGTAGAGTGGTAATGGGAGAAGGTAGAATGACAAAAGAAGAGATGAAAGAATATCTGATGTCAACAGGACTATACGAGAATACAGACACGGATATGTTCTATGAAGAAGGAATGATGTCATCAGACGAAGTAGTTTCGGTAAAAGACATCACAGAAAGATTCATTAGTGTTGATAAAGAATTTGATGGAAAACCGTGGAATATCATGCAGATTTTAACGAATATCCGCATGGTAGATACTGTAGATAGTAAAAGTGCAGAGAATGGAAAATTAGAAAAACTCTTAAAATGGATTACAAAGGAAGAAGAACAGAGAGCAGAATTCGCATCAAAGTGTTTTGAAAAGAACAATGCTTTAGGTATGCATATTCATAATGCGGAGGCATCAGAGTGTACAAAAATCCGTTGGACAATCGAAGATATTTTGAATAGTGAAAGAAGTGATAAAATGGGATTCAATGAAGCGTATGTACTGATGAAACGTGGTGCGAAAATCAAACGTCCAGACTGGACAGGCTATTGGTATTGGTCTGAAGAATATCAGACTATCATGATTCATTGCAAGGACGGTCAAGAACTGGATATCAGAGGTACAGAAAATGTAGGATTCACAATGGATAATATCTGCCAGAATGATTGGATTGAGGTGAAATAGGTGGAACAGAAATGCAAAAACTGTAGATTCTTTTGCAAGCTCAATTTATTTGCAAGATATGTCGGGACAGTTGGTGGTATGGGATGTGTGTCTGGTTGGAGAGTAGAAAAAATGCACACAAAATTTCAAGAATCGTGCGGATGCAATGTATTTCTAACAGATAGTGGCATAGTCAATGAGACATTACCACATGATGTATGTGAACTCTTTAAGCCAAAAGAAACGGAGGAATGTGATTATGTCAAGAAATAAATATCCTGGATATTGCTATTGCTGCGGAGAATATGTAAAGCCTGGATTCGGTCATTATGAAAAGACACGGGGTAAAAATATGTATCGACAATATGGAAAGTGGCGTATTAAATGCGTAAAATGCGCAAGCGGAAGAACTGTACATGATACAGATAAAGAAGTATTACGTGTACAAAACGGGTAAATTAAAAACTGGTTTTATCCTTTTGGCAGTTTCTTCCCAAGTTTCAAAATTAAAATCAGTATAATCGGGGCAATTTGAGTGTTTCTTAAAGGTAACAGATAAATCATCAGCAATCATTACCTTATATAAATACTTCAAGTTGCCCTTTTTATCATATGCTTTTACGATTGAATTATCTAACCAAAAAGTACCAGGATATATTTCATAATCGAAACCGTTTTCTTTCCACATTTTTATTAAATCTTCATATATAGGTTGCATATTTTCCTCCAATAAAACCAGTTTTTCAAAAGAAGGAACAGGAAAGCATCAAACTTATAAATGAGACAATAGAGAAGTATAATGGGTATATTCCATTTGTACTGCAATCAACTGGAAAGGATAGTATTGTGACTGAACATTTATGTAGATTAAGCAATCACACGGTCAAAACAGTTTTCAATAATACCACCTTAGATTGTGCAGATACATATAGAATTGTCAATAAGCATAAAAATGACTGGATTATCACAACACCGCCGGAAGGATTCTATCAATATGTAGAGCGTGAAAACTTTATTCCTACCAGATTTGGTAGAGCATGTTGTTCACTATTCAAAGAAGGTAATCATATAAATCATTTTGACGATGTAGAAAAAGCTATATGGATTATGGGTATAAGAAATGATGAAAGTAATGCAAGATCCAGCAGAGAAGATATTGAACATAATCCTAAATGGGGAGATAGAAAATGGATCGGGTTACTTCCTATTAGAAAGTGGACTGAATTAGAAATATGGTGCTATATTATTTTGAATAATCTTGAAGTAAATCCTAAATATAAAAAAGGATATAAAAGAGTAGGCTGTGCAATAGCGTGTCCGTATAGTGGCAAATCAACGTGGTATCTGGATAAATATTTTTATCCAAAGATGTATGATCGTTGGCATCGGATTCTTACAAAAGATTTCATTGAACATGGGAAATGGTGTACCCTGAATTGTACACTAAAAGAATATCAATACTGTTGGAATGGTGGAGTGGTAAGAGAACAACCAACAAAAGAAGTAATCGAAGAATTTATGCAATACAAAGGCATTAACAGCTATGAAATTGCTGAAAAATACTTTAACAAGAAATGTACATGTTGTGGCAAAAATATAAGAAACAAAGATACAATAGCCATGAATCTAAAAATGCATGGGCGAAATATAACTCGGTTCATGTGTAAAAAATGTCTGATGAAAGAACTTCATATTGATGCGAAAAAATGGAACGAATACATAAGACAGTTTAAATCTCAAGGGTGTTCTCTATTTTAAATAAAAATGGGCGCAATGCCCATTTTTATATATAAATTTCTAAAATATTTCTAAAATGACTTGACAACCACCAGAAAAAGTATATAATAAAAATATAAACAAACAATAATAAATGAAAGGAATAAACATGATAAGAATTGAAAGCAATAAAACACTTCTTACTGATAAAGAGCTTACAGATATCAAGAAAAGTTCATACGATCAAGGTGTCATTGATGGAGTGAAGTTAGGTACTGGTGCTGTATTGAAAAACATAAATGCACTGAATCCAGAAGACATCGAGGATTTCAACAAAAGGAAGAAAGAAATAATCGACTTCTGTTTGAATGTAATAGCGGTCGAAGGAAAAGGAGCGAAACAGAAAATTGGAAAGAATGGCAATAACTAAACATGCAATGACTCGCTATGCCGAAAGAATTGCCGGAAGAGATGAGTTAATTGACATCAATATTTACATAGCTCAAAATGAGGACAAAATTATTGATGACATTAACAAGATGTGCGAACACTCAGAACTGATTTACACGGGAAAAGTTGGAAACCGTGACAATAACCCAGTTAATGTATACTTATCAGGAACATGGATTATTTTGACTGACTTAACAGAGTCAAAGGTTATTACTCTGTATAAAGTAGAATTGTATGTTGGTGAAGAATTCAACAAACAGTTTATTCAGAAGAATCTTGATAAGCTGGCAGAAGACAAGAAAATTCTGGAAGCCAAACGTGCAGAAATCGCAGAGGAAAAATCTGCATATCAAGAAATCATTAAAAGCAATGAGGATCTGATTAACGAATATCGTGGTACAATCAAAATGCTTGAAAGAAATAACGCAGACTACAAGGATGCCATTGAAAGCATGGATGCTAGGTGTTCAAAAGCGGAGCTTGCGGTTAAACGGGATATTGAAGCTCTCGTAATGAGAAGAGAGTTTTAAAATTTGTTATAATCAAGCAATAATAAATGAAAGGAAATACAATGTATAAACAAGTAATTGTAGTAAACAAGAGTTTAAACATGAGTCCAGGAAAACTGGGAGCTATGGTAGCACACGGAGCTACCTCGTTCTTTTGTGAGTGGTTCAAGAGAAATGTTGCCACTTCAAATGAAACCTATAATGACTACTCAATCAATCCAAATGCAAGAGTTGATAAAGAACTTTTTGCTCAGTGGATTAGTGGTAGTTTTACTAAGATTGTGCTTGAAGTAGAAGATGATGCAGCAATGAAGACAATCATTGAAAAGGCACATGAATATGGAATGGTCAACAGACAGGATTTCTTCAATATTGTAGATGAATCAACAGAATTTCTTGATATTCCACAGTGGGCGGTAATCGCATTTAAACCTATGGAAGCAGAGAAGATTGATCCGATTACGGGCGAATTAAATTTATATGGTTACGAAGAAAAAATGTCGATGGAATGGGAGAATTGATATGTTTGATTTTTTCAAGAAGAAAACTATAGAAGAGAAAATGGACATTATTAAAACTTCATATGAAAAACAACAAGAATCTATGGTGGAGTCAAAAAGTCCAGGTGAAAAATGTATCTGGGTAGAAGGTTTCAAAGGCACGCAAGAGAATATGTGTTGTACGGTTACATATCCAAAAATGTGTGGATTTAGTGTCAATCACGAAAGAAAGACAGAACAGTACGAACTCAATGTGCCAAAGATATTAAAAGGTGATCCAGCAGTCGGTAGAAATGGTTTTCATTTCTGCAAAGATTTAGACGATGTTTTCCGATATTACCCATTCGATTTTCACAATAGATATTTCAAAGTAAAAGCTCTTGTGAAAAAGGAAGAGTATAATGATAGACTTTTTGCAGCTTTAGCAGCAAAAGAAATTATTTTGTATGAAGAAGTTTTCCCGGAATATGAAGATGTGAAACAATATCTTAAATGCACGTCAAACAGATATCACGAACCATATCAATTTACCGAAGAAGACTTTAATGGTGCAAAAGAAATGAGCAAAGAGGTGTATTTTAAAAATAAGTTTATCTCTGCATTGGTCAAATTAGGTCACTCGCATTTATTATCAGAATTGGTAGTAGAACAGTGTTCTTGTGATGTTGCATACATGAAACACATTATAGATGTTGCCACTGCATTGAAAGACGAAGGGGTTTCAAGAGATATGACTGCCTATATACTCTTAGGAGGTATACATGAAGTTAAGTGAAATAGATGACTGTAGCATTTGCCCATTGCCGGGTGAAGGTCTTTGCCATAGTGGTATTGTTTGTTATGGTGGAGAACCAATTGAACCACCATGTACAAGTTGGGATGGAGATGAAGATGTCGAAGACTACATTGAGTCAGTACATGCCAGTATCTTAGAAAGAGAAGAATATGAAGATCGTTTGCGAGAAGAAAGAGAAAAGAAGAAAAAATAAATAAA
>ENA-OPSY01001042-OPSY01001042.1-human-gut-metagenome-genome-assembly--contig:-NODE-1042-length-17491-cov-33.732565_pt1 | contig 17491 bp, 15 predicted proteins | sample MGYA00241464_ERZ501920 | MGnify/ENA primary metagenome ERZ501920 (study PRJEB25962, sample SAMEA2042396) | human gut metagenome | biome: human gut; feature: human-associated habitat; material: faeces...
CCCAGTCTTTTGAGCGAATCCATACAACTTTGGTAGTTGGGTACTGGAAACACCCTGCCGTCTTCACACAATCCACGGTATTTTTCCATAATCTGCTTGGGATAGTCAAGCAACTTGATGTCGGCTTCAGTTCCCGTCTTCTGTCGATGGATTATTATCCACTCGCCATCGTCAAAGAACGTTTTGATGTTCTCTTCCTTCAGGTTATAAAGATCTATGAAGGCGAGACCAGTGAAACAAGAAAGAAGCATCAAAGCAAGGGAGATAGGAATAAAGAGAATCAAACGCAACTCGTTGTAAACAAGCGGTTTTTCAGTTGTTTGCCATTGCAACCAAACAGCAGGGAAAGGCAGGATAATGCAAGGTTTCCGCTACCAAGTCATTACCTGTTCCGCTACCTGCCTGAAGCTTGAAAGACAGCGTTCCTAATGCTTGTAAACAAGCATTATACGTGCGGCAGGGGCTTCAAATCCGCAGATTTAGCAGCGTCCGTTCCGTTTGCGCCGTTCTGCCCCGTTTCCAATTCTGTCGGTCGGCAATGTATCACTAATATTGCAACCAAAAAAAGTTATGGCAATGAAGACAGAAATGAAAGTGCTGCTCTACATCAAGCGCAGCGGACAGGACAAGGACGGACAGTCGCCCCTCATGGGCAGGATAGCCGTCAGGGGAAAGAACAACTCCATCGCGCAGTTCTCATGCAAGTTCAAGGTGGACGTGAAGCTGTGGAACGCCACCGCACAACGGTGTACGGGCAAGAGCAGGATGGCGGTCATGGCAAACCGAGAAATTGAACGCACGTTGCTTCTACTCCGCCAACGGTTCAACGAACTTAAAGACATCAAGGAAGTCGTTTCGGCAGAGGAAGTGAAGAACACCTACCAAGGGCTGGCGGAATCTCAGGACACCATCATGAAGCTGTTTGCGGAGCATAATGAGGAGTATGCCTTGCGCGTGGGCGTGAATCGTTCCGCAACCAGCTATTACCATTACACGAACACTTACCGCCACCTCGCCACTTTCCTGAAAGACAAGTATCATCTTTCCGACATGCCCATCAAGCAGATGGATGAAAACTTCATCGAGGACTTCGACATGTACATGCGCACCGTCAAGCGTTTTATGCCCAAGACCATACTCGGACATGTAAACCGCCTGAAAAGCGTGATGATGCTTGCCGTGTTCCGTGGCATTATCCCGTTCAGCCCGTTCAAAGGCTACAGACCACAAAAGCCGGAGTTCAAGCAGATGTACCTTACGGAAGAGGAACTGGGCAAATTCGCCAACATGACTTATGATACGCCCAACCGCAATTTCACGAGGGACATGTTCCTGTTCTCGTGCTGGACGGGCATCTGCTACTGCGACATGAGGGCATTGACGGAGAAGAACCTTGTAAAAGCCGAGGATGGAAGCCTGTGGATTCATACAGAACGGCAGAAGACCGGAACACCCGAATGTGTAAGGCTGATGGAAATACCGCTCGCCATATTGGAGAAATACAAGGGCATGGATGCCGACGGGAAATTGCTGCCCATGCTTACGAAAGAAAGCATGAACCGCCACCTCAAAAAGATGTCGGTGATGTGCGGCATCAACCGTCCGATGTCATTCCATCAGGCACGTCATACATTCGGCAGCATAATTTGTTTATCACAAGGAATACCCATCGAAACGGTAAGCAAAATCATGGGGCACAAACATATCAAGACCACACAGCGGTATGCGAAAGTCACGCAGGACAAGATTGACCGTGACGTGGACAGGCTGAATGAAGCCATCGGCGGCAAGTTCTCCCTGTTCGGGATTGATGCATCCCCTTCCACGATACGCAAGGACAACACCCGGCGCAGGGTCAATCCAAGTTGGAAACAGAAAGCTATTGTCAAACAAATGATGGAGGGATAAGCCATGCGCAGCACGTTCAAGCTATTGTTCTACATCAACCGACAGAAGGTGAAGAAGAACGGCAAATGCCCTGTCATGGGACGTATTACCCTTGACGGCAAGGTCAGCCAGTATTCCACAGGGTTGGAAGTCGAGCCTGCGTATTGGGATGCCGACACGGGCAGGGCTTCCACTGACGGGCGCAAGGAAAGCCTTGACTGCGAGAAGAAAAAGGAACTTTTACGGTTGAATGATGCCCTGTCCGCACTGGAAGCCAAAGCCCATGCCGCCTACAAGGAGAATGTGGACAGTTACGGCTTCGTGTCGGTTGAAATCATCAAGAACGCCGTGACGGGCAAGTCGCAGGTGAAGGAAACCCTGCTTGCGCTGATGGACGAGCATAACGAAGAATATGCCAAGCGTGTGGGCATTGACAGGACAAGGCACAGCTATGTCCGCTATCTGACCACACGCAAGCACATCCACAATTTCATGAAGTACAAGTACAATATGGAGGACATGCCGTTGCGCTCGCTGACCATGCGCTTCATGACAGACTTCACGTTTTACCTCTCTACGGTACGGAAATTGAAGGTGTCGGCATACAACGATTACCTCATCTTGCTGCATAAAATGACGCGGCTTGCCTTGAAGAAGCATATTCTCAAACGCGACCCGTTTGCTGGGCACAAGATAGAGAAGGTTCCGGTGAACCACCGCTACCTGACAGGCGAACAGTTTGAGAAGCTGTTGAAAGCCAAGCTGCCCACATACCGACTTTGTCATACGAGGGACTTGTTCGTCTTTTCGACTTTCACGGGCATCGGGAGGGCGGATTTAGCGAATTTGACGGAGGACAACATCATCACGAAGGAGGACGGTAGCAAGTGGATTCACATCGCACGTCAGAAGACCAAGGCGGAGTGCCATATCAAATTGTTGGACATACCCTTGCGCATCATTGAGAAGTATCGCGGAGAAGGCAAGGACGGCAAATTGTTTTATGTGCCAATCACCGGAAACCTCAACCGCAGCCTGAAAATGATTGCCGAACAATGTGGCTTGGACTACCATCTTACCTACTATCAAAGCCGTCACTCCTTCGCAACCCTGATTTGCCTGAACAACGGCGTGCCGATAGAAAGTATCAGCAAGATGATGGGGCATTCCTCCATCCGCACCACGCAAATCTATGCGGAAATCACCAACCAGAAGGTGAGCCGTGACTTGGCTGTATTGTCCGAGACCACCAAAGGCAAGTTCTCCCTGCCTGATGACGGGATGCCATCGCGTGTGTTCAAATGTGGCAATTACAGCGGCTGGAAAAAGGAATGTAAACGGAATTCAGACAATGAAAAATGATGCGGACATGGAAAGAGGAATAATCACAATCACTGAAAACGGGGCGGTCACGATGCCGACCGCTCCCGTTTGGATGACGCAGCAGGAGATGTCCGATGCGTTCAATGTGTTCGGTTGCTATATTCGTAAGGCTATTGCTGCCATTTACAAAAACAATGAATTGTCGGAAGAGGAAACGGCGCGACATGTCAGGCAGAACGACAGGATTTGCTATGACGTGTACAGCCTTGAAATAGTGATTGCCGTGGCTTTCAGGTTGCGAAGCCGCGAGGCAATGGCTTTCAGACGGTTCATCATGGACAAACTCTGTTCTTTCAATAGAGGAAATTCCATCCATTTGTTCTTTTCGCTATCCAATGCCCATCCCCGATGCACATGTTAGGATAAAGCGAAACGACCTTCCCATAAAGAGTAAGCCGATGGCTAGGCAGTTATCTTGCAGCCATCGGCTTACTCAGTTTTTGCATGTATCAAATCACGTTTCCAAACGATAGGCGTTCCGATAACCGCTCATCACCATCTTTTCGATGTCCGATTCCTTATACAGAATTTTTCCACCCAACTGGTAATAGGCAATCATCCCGTTGCTGCGGTAGTCCTGCAAGGTGCGGCGGCTCACCTTGAGCCATGCTGACACCTCCTTGTCCGTCAGGAACTGTTCGTTACTTGGCGAAGCCTTGTGCCCCGCATCCATTCTTTCGATACCTTCAAACAAAGCATCCAGCTTTCCGATGAAGCCGACCTCCAGTTCACGGTCGGCAAGAATCAAGTCGTTCATAATTTACAGTGGATTTAGTGGTTATACATATTATTGTCTGATGAGATGCTACAGCCACGATAGGCTGCATCCTTACGCCTGTCCTCCACGAGCCGGACGATGCGCTGCACATCCTCCGGCTTGTAGAAAATCTTGTGCCCTATCTGCGAGTAAGCCAGCGTACCGTTGTCGCGGAGCGTCTGCAAGGTTCGCGGACTGATGCGCAACTGTTGGCAGACCTCTTGGTTGTCCATCCAACGGCTGAGCCGTTTCCCTTCCCTCTTGCGGAGGATTTCATTTACCCGGTCGGACAGGCGGTTGAGCTTGCCGACCATCTCTTCGTACTTTTCTTTCGAAATAATTACTACATTCATTTCTTATACTGATTTTAGTGTTAATAATCCGTTTTGCCTGCAAAGTAAATCCGTTGTTCGCATGGAACAATGGATTTGCAATGAGGTGGCAGCTTGTGGCAGCAAGTGGTCGGGAGTGGCGTAATCTACCGAACCCGTAGCGTCTGTTCCAAGCGTCCGTGATGCAAAGAAAAGTGAAGTCCGGCATAATCCGACCACTTCACATCTGTGTGGCAGCATTTGGCGTCGGTGTGGTAGCCTGTGGCGTTCTTCGGTTTCTAATGCCATCCGAAAATATGTTCTTCTGGTTTCCTAAAAGCCATATCCTTAAATCCGCTCTGACAGCTCCAATTAAGCCCTTAAAATTTCCAATGCCCGTTTCATGTACTATGGCAAAACGGCGCAGCCTGTACCGCTTAGGCAATGCGTAAAGTGCAAAACCGTACATTGTTGTCACACTCAGTCCAATCCTTTGACTGTCTGTTTTATAGCCATTTCCTTTGCAACCGATAATCGGTCAACTGTGCGCACAACGACCAACATTGTTAAACATTTAATTCAAACAAGTATGAAGAAAAATTTAAGCAGCCAAAGTATGGATGCAGCATTGCAAGATTTTTTAGGCAGCAAGCCGAGTATGGAAACACCGAAGCCCGACACACAGTCTGCCGACACACAGGAACTGGCAAGTGAAGCTGTGCAGGAAAAGACTGTCGAAACCGTACAGGAACAGGCGGACGAAACTCCGCAGGTGGTACGCCGCATCAGCGGGAAGCAACGCCGTGCATCGCTGGAGGAGTACAAGGAGGAATTTCTCCGCGTTCCGTCCATTGAAGACCGCAAGCCCGTGTTCCTAAGCAGAAGCACGCGCGATGCCCTTGACCGTATCGTCCGCATGTTCGGAGAACGCAGGATGAGCGTGTCGGGACTGGTGGAGAACATCGTCCGGCAGCACCTTGCCACCTACGGGGAGGACATCGAAGCATGGCGTAAACTCTGAGAATTAAGAAACGGATTGACGGGGAGCAATTCAGAGTTACCCTGAGCCTATCCAACGAAGTTTTGAGGGGAGCAAGTTTGTGTTTCGGGCATACCGAAACCGACTGCTCCCACTCATAAACTCCGTGGAAGCTACATCCCGTTGGTCTATTATGTATGCACACTTTAATCATTAGAAATCAATGGAACAGAAACAAAAAACTGGTAACAGGAACAAGGGAGGTCGCCCCAAGAAAGGAGCGGCGGACAAGCTGAAATACCGCCTTACGGTGAAGATGGCGACATCGGACTACTACACGCTGAAAGGCAAGGCACGGAGCGCAGGCATATCCGCCGGGGAGTTCCTGCGCCGTTGCATGAGGGAAGGGCAGGTTAAGGAGCGGCTCACGCCGGAACATACTGGTTATGTCCGCAAGCTCTGCGGCATGGCGAACAACCTGAACCAACTTGCGCACAAGGCGAACGCCGCGGGCTTCGTCACGGTGAGGATGGAGTGCCGCATACTCGTGGCACGGATTGAAGAATTACTGAATTTAATCCTCTTATGACTGCCGGATATGATAGCTAAAATCGTAAAAGGAAGCAGTTTCAAGGGTGTGGTAAACTACATCCTTGACAAGGAAAAGGACGCTAAAATCCTTGTCTGTTACGGTCTGTTTGCTGAGGACAAGGACACGATAGCCATGAGCTTCGAGGCACAATCAAAGATGAATCCAAAGGTTACGAAGCCTGTCGGACACATCTCGTTGGCTTTCCATAAGGAAGATGAACACCGCTTGACCGACCGCGCAATGGCTGGAATAGCGTTGGAATACCTGAAGGAAATGGGGATAACCGACACGCAGGTTCTCATCGTGCGCCACTTCGACAAGGAGCATCCGCACGTACATATAGCGTTCAACCGAATCGCCAATAATGGCAGGACAATCAGTGACCGTAACGAGTGGATACGCAGCGCACGCATCTGCAAAGAACTGACGAAGAAATATAACCTGTATTTTGCCAGCGGTAAGGAACGGGTGAAGCAACACCGCCTGAAAGAGCCGGACAAGACCAAATACGGACTTTACTCCATCCTTAAATCGGAGGTTTCAAGGTGCGGAAACTGGCGACAGTTAGCCGCTAATCTGAAGAAACAAGGCGTGGAAATGCGGTTCAAGTACAAGGGCAAGTCGGACGAAGTACAGGGTGTAGTTTTCACCATGAACGGCTATTCGTTCAGCGGTTCCAAGATTGACAGGCGGTTCAGCTATTCCAAAATAGATGCGTCATTGGAACGTAACAGACATACTGAGCGAATGGAAATGCCATCGTCTTCGCACCATGAAAAACTGCCCACGTTTCAACCTGAATCAAGGGGCAACGATGATTTATACAACAGCTCGATTGGTCTTTTCATGCCGAACAACGCGGACGGACAGGCAGAGGAAAACCGTTTCGAGGAAGAATTAAAACGCAGGAACAAGAAAAAGAAACAACGTAAAATAAGATTCTAAACATGGATAATAATGAAGTTTACTCGCTCTTCGAGGATATTAAGAATGGCTTAAAGAACATCAATAGCAAATTGGAGAATGTATCAAAAGTAAGTAACAGTCAAGCTCCTGCAATGGATTTGGCTCCCATAAAGGACTTGTTCGACAGTTCCGCAAAGGAGCATCAACAGCAGACAAAAGTCATGCTGACCAAATTCGGGGAGGCGGAGGTTAACACATCGAACAGGATTCTGGGGCTATTGCGTGATTTGAAAGAATCGTTTGCCCGAAATTCGGAAGAACGGCAGGATGAGCCGCAAGAACATATCCATCGCCACAGCTTTGACATCCGGTCGAGCAAGGTGTTTTCTCTCTTGGTCGGTATGGGTATCGTGTGTACCCTCTCAGTTTGGGGTAATATCGAACTTTGGAAATCCAAGCGTCAGTATGCGGATGATGCGTTGAAGTTCCGCATCATCCGCTCATGGGGAGGCTGCAACGCAAAGAATATTCTTTGGCTGAATGATGTCTTCGACATCCACCGTAACGAGGAAGCCATTGAGTGGATACGGCAGGAGGCTGACGGCTACGACAAAGGATTAAAGACTTTGTCCGACAGTCTGATGCAGGAAAAGTTGAAAGTGATACAAATAAATGGCAATAACAAAAAGTAACGTGAATGGCATCGGTAAAAGTAAAATTCCGTCCTTCTGCCACAGACGGCAGGGAGGGCAGCATCTACTATCAGGTGATACACAACCGCGCGGTCCGCCAGATTACGGCAGACCTGCATGTACATGAAAATGAGTGGAACGCCGGAACATCGTCCGTAACAATACCCTCTTGGGCTGATGCGGACAGGAAGCACCACCTCCGTATGATTCAGAAACACATCAGCCGTGACGTACTGCGGTTGGAGAATATCATCCGCGACCTGACGCTCAAAGGTGTCTGTTCGGCAGATGCCATCGTGGATGGCTATCGGAAACAGACAAGCCTGCAATCGTTCTTCAATTTCATGGATTCCGTCATTGGGCAACTGAAACGCCTGAACAGGGAACGTACATCGGAAACCTATGCGTCTACTTTGTTCAGCTTCATGCGTTTCAGGCGGAACAAGGATATACAGTTGGACGATATGGATGAGGACTTGATAATGGAATACGAGGTATGGTTGAAAAAGCATAACGCATCCCTGAACACCATTTCTTTCTATATGCGCATCTTGCGTGCCACCTACAACCGTGCCGTAGAAAAGGGGCTGACCGCACAGAAACATCCTTTCAGGCATGTCTATACGGGAATGGACAAGACCGTGAAACGTGCCATATCCCTAAAGGACATCCGGCGCATCAAGGAGCTTGACCTGACGGGAAAGCCGCATTGGGAACTGGCAAGGGATATGTTCCTCTTTTCGTTTTACACCCGTGGAATGTCGTTCATTGATATGGCTTACCTGAAGAAGTCCGACTTGAAGAACGGCATATTGAGTTACCGGAGGCACAAGACCGGACAACAACTCCACATCAGGTGGGAAAGCTGCATGGAGGAAACCGTGGCGAAATATGCCGCAGGATGTTCCGGTGATTACCTGCTCCCCATCCTAAAACTGCCTTCCAAAAAGCTACGCAGTCAATACAAGAGTACGCTGTTCCGCATCAACAAGTACCTGAAAGAGATTGCCCGACTATGCGGCATTGCCGCGCCGCTTACCATGTACGTGAGCAGGCACTCTTGGGCAAGCATCGCCAAAAGCAAGAACATACCGATTTCTGTAATCAGCGAGGGTATGGGACATGATTCGGAGGAAACCACGCGCATCTACCTTGCGTCATTGGACGGTTCGGTGATAGACAAAGCGAACTACCTTATCCTGAAAGACTTGTAATCGGAAGTTGTTTGGGAACAATGACGGTACTTCTGTCGGGAGATACACTATCGGATGCAAAATTACACATTTTTGTGAAAAACGGGCAATTTGCACTCCATAAAAATGCGTCAGACAAGCATTAAAGCAGCATTGAAACGGCTGTTGTTTTACAAGTGAGAAATAAACGGTTTGATTATCAGGTATTATGCTCTCCCGACAGGAGATACACTTTAACATGAGTGTATCAACGTGCCTGAAACAGCCGACATATTGGAGAACAGCATCTTGCAGGCTTCCCCCGGATTGCTGTCCACCCTGCTCAAAGACCATACGACGAGCAGGGACGATACCGTATGTAACATATTCTGGGCGACTTCCGACTATGAACACCTTGGCAAAGGGTATGGCTACCATGATCCGATATTACCCGAACTCATCACGGGTGAAAACGGTCAGGTCATCATGCCCCGTGTCCTGAAGCACAAGGACACCCAGTCAGCGCGTGTCCGCGACATGGCGGAGGTGTTCACCCCTGCATGGGTGTGCAACGCGCAGAACAACCTGATTGACGAGGCGTGGTTCGGCAGGAAAGACGTGTTCAATACGGAATACATGTCAGAGGACGGCACGCACGGCTGGAAAACGAATCTTGAAAGAATTTCTTTCCCCGAAGGAAAGACATGGAAGGATTATGTCCGTGACACACGTCTTGAAATCACCTGCGGCGAAGCACCCTATATCGTCAGCCGCTATGACACCACCACAGGCGCAGTTGTTCCACTTTCTGACCGTATCGGACTGCTCGACCGCAAACTGCGTGTTGTCAGTGAGAACACCGAGACTTCCGGTGAATGGCTGGAAGCCGCGCAGGAGACTTACAAGAGCCTTTATGCCTATGAATGGCAGGGCGACAGCCTGCTCATCGCCCGCGAGTCCATGCTTGCTTCTTTTGTCGAATACTACCGTGCCAAGTTCGGGAAAGACCCGTTGGCGAAATCCGTCAACTATATTGCCTACATCATTTCGTGGAACGTGTGGCAGATGGACGGGCTGAAAGGTGTCGTGCCTGACAGTTGCCATGAAAAGGTGGAAACGTCCACAAACCTTTTCGGAGAAACCACGCGGACTGTGACCGTTTGCGAGGGATGCCGCACGGACAACATTTTCAAGCACAACGGCACTTATTGCCTCATAAAGGACTGGCACGCCCGTGACCCGCAGACCGGGCGTAAAGGCAAGCGAATCCGATACATCGACCTCCTAAAATGAATGCCCATGAAATACTTTTCTTCCCTTAAACTGAAGCTGATATACGTGTTCCGCATCAATGATGCCGAACATAAGGACTGTCTGAAGATAGGCGAGGCTACCTGTGACGATGAGAACGTCATCGGGCTGGCACCGAACAGCAAGCCGCTGAACGAGGCGGCAAGGAAGCGCATCAACCAATATACACAGACCGCAGGCATACGCTACGAACTGTTACACACCGAACTGACACTGTACAACCGTGGCGGCTTGCGTTCGTTCAACGACAAGGAGGTACATGCCGTATTGGAGCGTTCCGGCATGAAGAGGAAGGTGTTTGACAAGGAGAACAAAGCAAACGAATGGTTCATGACCAGCCTTGATGTCGTAAAACGTGCCATTGCAGCCGTCAAGGAGGGCAAGGAATCCCTTTTGCCGGGAGAGGTAACAAACGGGCGCAGCCCCATTGTGTTCCGTCCCGAACAGAGGGAAGCCATTGAGAAGACGGAAAAGCAGTTCAGGAAAGGCAACCAGATGCTCTGGAACGCCAAGATGCGTTTCGGCAAGACCCTTTCCGCCCTACAAGTGGTCAAGGACATGGATTTCAGGCGGACGCTCATCCTTACCCACCGCCCCGTGGTGGACAGCGGATGGTTCGAGGACTTCGGCAAGATATTCTATGACCGCAACAACTTCGCCTACGGCTCCAAGAACAACGGGGAGAGCCATGAAAGCCTTGAACAAAGGGCAAAGGCTGACGGACTGCATTATGTCTATTTCGCCTCCATGCAGGACTTGCGCGGGTCGGAACTCGTTGGCGGCAACTTCGACAAGAATAATGAGGTATTCGCCACGCCTTGGGACTTAATCATTGTTGACGAGGCGCACGAGGGTACGCAGACCGAACTCGGCAAGGCGGTGATGGCGGAACTGGTCAAGGAGGATACAAAAGTTTTACGGTTGTCTGGTACGCCGTTCAATCTCTTAGACGATTTCAAGGAGAACGAAATCTACACATGGGACTACGTGATGGAGCAGCGTGCCAAACTGGAATGGGATAAGACCCACTTCGGCGACCCCAACCCGTATGCAGCACTGCCAGCCATGAACATCTATACCTATGACCTCGGACGTTTGCTCAAGGAGTTTGTCGATGAGGACGTGGCTTTCAATTTCCGCGAGTTCTTTCGTGTGGACAAGGACGGCGGCTTTATCCATGAGCGTGACGTTTCCGCTTTTCTCAACCTGCTTATCAAAGAGGACAAGGAAAGTTGTTATCCTTTCGCCAGCGAAGAATACCGCAATGTGTTCCGCCATACGCTGTGGATGGTGCCGGGTGTGAAGGAGGCAAAGGCGTTGAGTGCGTTGTTGCAGAGGCATCCAGTGTTCCAGCATTTCCACATCGTAAACGTGGCGGGTGACGGCGACGAGGACGAAGAAAACCGTGGTGCACTTGAGATGGTAAATGAGGCTATCGGGAAAGACCCGGACGCGACACGTACCATCACCCTGTCCTGCGGACGCCTGACCACGGGCGTAAGCGTTCCGGCGTGGACAGCCGTGTTCATGCTCTCAGGTTCATATAACACAGCGGCATCGAGTTATATGCAGACCATCTTCCGCGTGCAGACGCCTGCCACCATCAACGGACGAGTGAAGGAGCAGTGCTACGTGTTCGACTTTGCGCCCGACCGCACGTTGAAAGTCCTTGCCGAGACCGCCAAGATTTCCGCCAAGGCTGGCAAGACCTCGCAGGACGACCGCAAGACGATGGGCGACTTCCTCAACTTCTGCCCGGTCATTTCCATTGAAGGTTCGCGCATGGACAAGCTTGACGTGCCTCGTATGCTGGAGCAGTTGAAGAAGGTCTATGTGGAACGCGTGGTGCGCAACGGATTCGAGGACAACAGCCTGTACAATGACGAATTATTGAAACTGGACGATTTGGAATTGCAGGAGTTTGACGACCTGAAGAAAATCATCGGTCAGACCAAGGCTATGCCCAAGACCAACCAGGTGGACATCAACAACCAAGGGCTGACAGGCGAAGAATACGAGGAAAAGGAGAAACTGGAGAAGAAGCCCAAGAAGGAACTGACCGAGGAGGAGAGGCGCAGGCTGGAGGAACTGAAAAAGAAAACGAAGAACCGCGAGGCAGCAATCTCCATCCTCCGTGGCATCTCCATCCGCATGCCCCTGCTCATCTATGGTGCGGAGTTGGATAACGAGGATGAGGAAATCACCATTGACAACTTCGCCGAGAAGATAGATTCGCGTTCATGGGAGGAATTCATGCCCAAAGGGGTTAGCAAGCAGAAGTTCAACGCCTTCAAGAAATACTACGACCCGGACATCTTCCGTGCGGCAGGCAAGCGCATCCGTGCGATGGCGAAAGCGGCTGACAAGTTGAGTGTGGAGGAGCGCATCGGGCGCATCACGGACATTTTCAGTACGTTCCGCAATCCCGACAAGGAAACAGTGCTTACCCCGTGGCGTGTGGTAAACATGCACTTGGGCGACTGTTTGGGTGGCTACTGCTTCTTTGACAAGGATTATGAGCATACCATTGACGAGCCGCATTTCATCGACCACGGCAAGGTGACGGAAGAAGTGTTCACCCCTGACAGCCGTATCCTTGAAATCAATTCAAAGTCGGGTTTGTATCCGCTTTACATGGCTTACGGTATCTATCGTGCGCGGCTGAAAGATAGCCTTTTTTCTGCCACCACATTGGAGGAACAACAGGCGGTATGGAATAAGGTCGTAGCGGAAAACATCTTCGTGGTCTGCAAGACGCCGATGGCGAAGAGTATCACCAAGCGGACGCTTGTGGGCTTCCGCAAAGTGAAAGTGAACACACGTTATTTTGAAGATTTAATCAATCAAATCAAGAACAAGCCCCAGTATTTCATTGAGAAGATGGCAAAAGGACGCTCGTTCTGGAAAGCTAATGACAATGATAATATGAAATTCAATGCAATAGTGGGCAATCCGCCGTATCAAGTTATGGATGGTGGGGCTGGTGCCAGTGCAAAACCAGTTTATCACCTATTTGTGGATATTGCCAAAAAGCTAAAAGCTAAGTACATAAGTATGATTATGCCTGCACGTTGGTATGCTGGTGGGAAAGGATTGGATGAATTTAGAGATGATATGTTAAAGGATAAATCAATATCATTACTTGTTGACTATTTTGATGCAACGGACGTATTTCCTCGAATAGATATATCTGGAGGAATATGCTATTTTCTATATGACAGGAATTATCGAGGTAATTGTAAAGTTATCACAAGCAGGCAAGGGAAACGTAATGAACTTGTTCGTCCATTACTTGAAAAAGGTAATAATACATTCATTCGTTTTAACGAAGCAATATCAATTTTGCGAAAAGTATCAGTTAGTGAGGATATAAACTTCTCAAACTTAGTTAGTCCTCGTAAACCTTTTGGTATAGTAACCGATGTGCAAGTTTCAAAACTACAAACAGCTAGCATGATAAAAATATATGCCTATCCAGATAATGGTTTTATTGAGCGAATTGCAGTGAAAACAAATTCAGAATGGATAGATTACTATAAGGTTTATATCTCTTATGCTTATGGAGAACGAGGTGATTTCCCTTATTTTGTAATAGGAAAACCTTTTTTAGGTGAGCCAAAAACTTGTTGTAGTGAAACATATTTAGTAATTGCTCCAAATAAACGAGAACAATACTGTATGAATGTCATCAAATACCTTAAAACAATGTTCTTACGATTCTTTGTCTTATTAAAGAAGAATACACAGCATGCAACGAGTAAAGTATATTCGTTTGTTCCGCTCCAAAATTTCACAGAAGCAAGCGACATTGATTGGAGTAAATCTATCCCGGAGATAGACCAACAACTTTATTTGAAATACCATCTGACAGATGAAGAAATTGCATTTATTGGGAAGATGATAAAACCAATGTAAAAAAGTCAGTACTTCAATGAAGTACTGACTTTTCTCCGTTTTTTTGCATAGTGCTACCATAGATTATTCATCTTTCTAGCCCATAGGTAAAAGTATTTTGTATGTCTGATGTACATAGCTCTTAAGCCCTATTTTCGTTCTATTCAAATGAAAAGCCAGGATGTTCATTTATGTCAATTCTCTATCTCTAAAAGACTTGATTAATGGTTCAAGATGATATGTATTGGATTTTCTTGGAACCTTATCTTTTAGATACAAATCCAACGAAAAGTATTGATGCATTACATTCCGAATTATGTCATTCTTTCCGTAAGGGTGTTCCATATTCAAAAATTTCAGATAACTGTCCAATACGTCTCGTAATTTCAAATTCTTGTTTTCAAATTCAAATTGATATAGTATTAAACTGTCTATATTCACTAATATCAGTGGTCGAATATTTTTATTTTCTATTTTTCTATTAGAAATTTCATTCTTGAAGTAATCATTGAGAATAAAACTTGCTCCTACATTTGTAAAAGTTGTATCACCAACTACCAATATAGGGTAAATCCTCACTTTATTTGAACGAATTCCTAAATCAATTTGAAATTTATCATTTAGTATCAATTCTATATTGTTGCATAATTGTCCTATTGCAGAAGGCTTACCATTCTTCTTATGTACCAATTTTTCTTCAATGGAAGATTTTACATTTTCATAGTTACATTCGACCTTGTCTTCTTTACGGAACAAAGGGTCTTTAAATTCAAATAAAAATATATCATTCCCATTTCGTATATAATAGTCTGGTTCACCCGAAATTCCCTTACGTCTCATTTCTGTTCCCGAATAGCATTTATACGATTTCCTTCCTATAATGTGCTCCATGGTACTATAAAAGAGAGTTTCTTCTGAAAACTTTGATGTGAAAAATTGAAAAAAGTTATCTATTTTATATCGTTTATGAATAAAATCATTTTGTTTCTTTATTCCAAAGAAGAGGCTTATATATAGACGATTCGCAAGAAAATTTTCATCAATGACCCAATATGTATTTTTCTCTAATAGGATTAGTGGTTTATTTCGAAAGAATATGAAATCAACATTATCTCCATAAGGTATTTCTTCACTACTTGCTAAAGCAAAGTTGTCTAACAATATTTTGTCGTGTTGAAAGGAAGGATGACTCTCGTCTAAAACAATACGCGTTGTTGGTAATTCGTCTTGATAATCCAAAACAAATAACTTAGCCAAAACAAATATGTACTCTTCCCAACATCTACACCTCATTTCTTCCAGATACATATCTTTCAGCCTTTTTAGATTATCTTGACTGTCCATGAAATCGAATAATAGTTTAGATTTGTAACACTGTAAAATAAAATTAGTAGTTGTATCTATATTCGTATAATCATTGTATGATAACATATTCAGTAATGCACTGTATGCTACTCTTAAGTCTTTATCCATATTTTCAGGACACTCAGGGGTAGGAGTTGTCACATCGTTAATGACCAATAGGCAATCAAAAATAGCCAACTGTAATGTTGCATTGTCACATATATTTTCTCCTGTAAAATTTACCGAAAAAATTATACGTAAGAGCTCTAAACAAGAATGTTTTGTCAGCACTTTTACTTGTGGCACAACTCCATTAGAATCCGTATGGAGCTCAGAGATTATTTCATTGTGTCTGTGCAGAACTTTATAAACAAATGTCTCATTTTCCTTTGAGAAAAAGTGTGTTATAAATTCATTAATATTTGACCAAGAATCTGCATTATGTAGCAGCGTTAAAGCACATTTCAATAGTATTTGTTTATCAAGTTTTGCCAATGACAACTTGAGTTCATCCAAATTAGGTCTCTCTTTATTATATAATTTCTGATATGTTAGAGGTATATGTATAGACTTTAGCTGAATCATTTTTGTCTGTATTATGTAATTAAAATTGTGTTCTTGAAAAATAAAAAGACCGATGATATTTAGCTCTAACATTCTTCGGAAATATCTTAGAAGTCTAAGTATATCAAAGAAATATGAACAATGAAAAACAATGCCCAATTGCTTCGATTAATTCGATTAACGTATCTATCGGTTTACTAAATTTTATATGTGTTACAACCTTAATAGTCTTCGGCACGCACGATTCTACTGCAAATATAGCCATTTTTATTGAAGAATTAGTCAATCACCCATATTTTTTGTAACTTGATGGAAATAAACAAAATAAATAGATTGTCGACTGAATATTTTTTTTGGGGGGGGATTTTGTACTCATGTTGATTTAGGTCTATAAGTCAAAATGCAAAATATCAAAATCTATGCGGTTATTTGGATTTTATTTGTTACCTTTGCATCAGTTGATTGACTTATTGGGAACGAGCAGAATGGTGAACCTCAGTGGTTTCTAAACCATTACCTATTCTCTTTCTGTTTGATGATAACTTTCTGATTTACAATTACATTTCATTTAATGCAACATTTGTGAAGCAACAGAACAGAAACAAATCACGTACCATGCTCATCTTCTTTCGGGTGATTGGTATTTCCATGAGCAAGCGAATCTCTTCTTTTGTCAAGAACTCCCTTGTCGTCTCTTCTTCCTTGTACTCATATCGTCTGAAAGGGTCTTTTACAAGCCACTCATTATCTATGGCGCGGAATACCATTGCACGGAGATTGCGGACAAACACCATCGCAGAGTTTATCTTCAAGTGCTTGTCGGTTCTGAGAAAAGTCTCGTAGTCCGTGATAAAAGGCAGCGACAACTCTTTCAGAGCAATATCCTTCACATGGTAATGCGTCTGCAAGAACTCGCCCACATAGGCACACCCGATTCTATACTTCGTGTATGTACTCAAAGATTTCATGCCAGCCTTATATTGCTTTTCCATTTCATCACGGCTTTGAGAATAGACTTTCATCAGTGTATGGCAACGATACTCCAAGCCAAGAAAGGCGTTCTTCACCTTGTCGGCAGTGACGAAGTTGTCCCTGTCCATAATCTCCTGATAATGCTTACTGATACTCACACGCATCTTGTCCAATTTGCGGTTCACTTCCAAAGCCTGCATACTCTTACCTATCATGCGTCCGCCCTTGGTGTCCCACAAATCTGGATTGGCAGTTGTCTTGCAACTGAACTGCGCCTGTGTTCCGTCCACTGTGATACGTCCCATAACTGGAACAGTACCATCTTTCTTTACTACCTGTCTTTTGAGGTAGAAGATAATTGAAAATGTACTCTTCATAACGTCATTCTTTTTTGCGTTCAAAATTAATACATGAAGAGTCTTTTCTTGCTACGCATTTCACGGCAGAACACGGCAAAATTGGTTCGTAACCAAAAATCTTACGTTACTCATCAGTAACTCACTATAAATCAGAGTATTCAAATTCAATTCGTAACCTTCCTTATTCTTCCGAACCTCAACATTCCCCATTTGGGATATAGGTTACGGATAGGTAACGTTCCTCTGTCTCATCTTGTCGTATTCCCGTCTTCGTCTGTCCTCGCCACTTTTAACCAAAATGAGGAAAGTAACTGATAACCAGTAAACTTTCCTCATTCTTCTCTCAAACACTTTTTATATGTACTTTC
>ENA-OPSY01001071-OPSY01001071.1-human-gut-metagenome-genome-assembly--contig:-NODE-1071-length-17120-cov-2.591327_pt1 | contig 17120 bp, 13 predicted proteins | sample MGYA00241464_ERZ501920 | MGnify/ENA primary metagenome ERZ501920 (study PRJEB25962, sample SAMEA2042396) | human gut metagenome | biome: human gut; feature: human-associated habitat; material: faeces...
CAGCAGCTGTATGCTGCCAGATCCTTTCCGGTGGGGAAGTATCTGTAAACTCTCTGTCAGCACCGATTATCGTTGCATTCCTTGCAGCACTGGTTGCTTCAGGAATCTGCGGTGCATTTAACGGATTTCTGGTTGCAAAGCTGAATATTCAGCCGATGGTTGCGACATTGATCCTTTACACAGCAGGACGTGGTATCGCCCAGCTGATCACAGACGGACAGATTACATATATCCGTGTGAAATCTTATCAGGTATTCGGAAGCTATGTCGGAAAATTCCCGATTCCGATGCCAGTTGTAATTGCAATTATCGTAGTTATCATTGCATATGTTATTTTGAAAAAGACAGCTCTTGGACTTTATATCGAGAGCGTTGGTATTAACGGAACCGCATCCAGACTGGTCGGACTTAATTCAACCATGATCAAGTTCCTTACTTACCTGATCTGTGGTGTACTTGCAGGTGTTGCAGGATTGGTGGCTCCCAGCCGTATCTACTCAGCAGATGCCAACAACATTGGTCTGAACCTTGAAATGGATGCCATCCTTGCAGTTGCCCTTGGTGGAAATGCCCTTGGTGGTGGTAAGTTCAGCCTGATGGGATCTGTGATCGGAGCTTATACAATCCAGGCACTTACAACCGTTCTTTACGGATTGAATGTATCAGCTGATCAGCTTCCGGTCTACAAGGCAATCGTTGTTGTAGTCATCGTTGTCCTTCAGAGCCCGGTATTCAAGAAATTTATTGCAGTGCAGAAAGAAAAAAGAACATCAAAGGCTGCAGTGAAAGGAGGAGCTAACTAATGAAAGCAAAAGTATCCGGAACAAAAAAGAAAATTAACGGAACGACATTCCTCCTTATGATTACAATTTTACTGTTTGTTGTAATGTACGCAGCAGGTATGATCGTATTTAACGACAAAGGTTTTGCAAAACCGCAGATGTTCCTGAATCTGTTCATTTCCAATGCAGGTCTTCTGGTTATCGCGATGGGCGAAACGATCGTTATGATCACAGCTGGAATCGATATCTCAGTTGGTTCTGTTACAGCACTTGTATGTATGGTTGCTGCAAACCAGATGGAAAATCACGGTGCAAGCGCTTATACCGCACTTCTTATGGCACTGGTGATCGGACTTCTCTTTGGTCTGGTTCAGGGATTCCTGGTATCTTATCTGGAGATCCAGCCATTCATTGTTACACTGGCAGGTATGTTCTTTGGACGTGGTATGACATCAATCATCAGTACTGATATGATTTCTATCAAAAATAAGACATTCCTTGCATGGGCTAATTATAAGATTTATCTCCCAATCGGATCATACAGCCGTCGTGGAAAATTCATCCCGGCATACATATATCCGACTGTTATCATTGCAATACTGATCTTTATTGTCGTTCTGGACGGACTGCTTGCAGGATGCGGCGGATTCCTCTTCTGCTTAAACAGCTGTTCCGGATTCGTAGAGCAGGCCAAAGGTCTTGAAATGGATGCGATCTCAGCTTCCGTTATCGGTGGTACACTGTTAAGCGGTGGTGTAGGAACACCATTTGGTACAGTCTTTGGTGTATTGATCAAAGGAACGATCTCAAGTCTTATCACCACACAGGGAACACTTTCCAGCTGGTGGGTACGTATCGCACTTTCCGCATTACTGTGTTTCTTCATTGTATTGCGTGCGTTATCTTGTATGACGTCTGTAACTTGCAGGTGTCTCTTCGTATTTTTCCTGAAATAATTTGTAGAAATATCCCTTGTTATGATATCCTACCGAATCGGCAATCTCTTCGATACTCTTGTCAGTCGACACAAGCAGATGTTCCGCACGTTCCAGCCGGATCTGCTGGACATAAGCGGAATAGGTAAGTCCGGTCTTTCGTTTGATCAGGCGGTTGAAGTAATCCTCCTGATAGTGGAATTCATCCACCAGATCCTGGATGGTGATATCTCTGAAATGTGCCCGGATATAGTCCGAAATCTCTTCGAATACGATCCAGTTCATCGTCTGCTTCTGCTCTTTGGAAAGAGAAAAATCATACTGTGTACTTAAGATCCGGAAGATCCGGAATAACAGACCTTTTGTAATATATCTGGAACCACTGTCCGGCGAATAAGATTCTTTCAAAAGCAACAAAAGACTGTCGTCCAGAGATTCGCTTGCCCCGTCGGATGGTCGGAAATGCAGAAATTGCTGGACATCCTTTTGCTTTAACAATGCAGACTGCAGGAAGGAAAGAATCTTCTGCGGGGTACTGTTCTCATTCATGATCTCCGTAAACATATCGTTGGCAATTCCGATAAAAAGTACGACCCCAGACTGGTCTGTCAGGCAGTCCTGGTGCAGACAGTTTTTGTCGATCAGGCAGAGATCACCTTTCTGAAAGACTACATCTTTATTCAATATCCGTTGGTGAAATTCTCCTTCCACAACATAGGAAAGTTCCAGATAATCATGCGTGTGAAGCTGCGTATATTTCCCTTCCGAATAGGAATAATGATAGCAGAAATTCTCCGGAGACGGCATCATCGTTGCATACAGGTTACCGGGAGAATCGAAGTTCCAGCATAATAAGAAGCTGCGGTCCTGACCGAGTAACGGATACGTCTTGACTTCCTGAACGGATTTGGAATATTCCGGGCAGACAAGTCTTGCGCCTAATTTATGGTTTTCCGGAAGAAGCCGTGTATCGGGTCCTGTGATCCGGCGGCAAAAATCGGATAAATTCATATAAAATACCTCCTTGGATTCTCCTTAGATTATATCATAACAGAGGTCGGAATAGGTAACTATTTTCCCAAAAGTGCAGAGTTAAGAAATTGAGAAAACAAGTCCATATTTTTATAATAGAGACATAATGAAGCTGTAAATGAAACAGAAAATTTGAGCGAAAAGGAGTAATTAAACATGTTAAAAACAAAGAATTATCAGTTTTGGTTCTGCACAGGATCACAGGATCTTTATGGAGATGAGTGTCTTGCACACGTAGCAGAGCATTCAAAGATTATCGTAGATGCATTGAACAAATCAGGAAACCTTCCATATGAAGTAGTATGGAAACCAACCATGATCACAAACGAAGTAATCAGAAAGACATTCAACGAAGCTAACACAGACGAGAACTGTGCCGGTGTTATCACATGGATGCATACATTCTCTCCTGCAAAATCATGGATCTTAGGATTACAGGAATACAGAAAACCATTACTTCACTTACATACACAGTTCAACCGTGAAATCCCATACGACACAATCGACATGGACTTCATGAACGAGAACCAGGCAGCACATGGTGACAGAGAGTACGGACACATCTTCAGCCGTCTGAACATGGAACGCAAAGTTGTTGCAGGATACTGGGAAGACGAAGACGTTCAGAAACAGATTGGATCATGGATGCGTACAGCAGTAGGTGTTGTAGAAAGTAGCCACGTCAGAGTTATGCGTGTAGCTGACAACATGAGAAACGTAGCCGTAACAGAAGGCGACAAAGTAGAAGCTCAGATCAAATTCGGATGGGAAGTAGATGCTTATCCTGTAAATGAAGTTGTAGAAGCTGTTAATGCAGTATCTCAGGCTGATATCGACACATTAGTAGAAGAATACTATGACAAATATGACATCCTTCTTGAAGGAAGAGATGAGAAAGAATTCCGTGAGCATGTAGCAGTACAGGCTGGAATCGAACTTGGATTTGAAAGATTCCTGGATGAGAATAACTATCAGGCAGTTGTAACACACTTCGGAGATCTTGGCGGACTGAAACAGCTTCCAGGACTTGCAATGCAGAGACTGATGGAAAAAGGATACGGATTCGGAGCAGAAGGTGACTGGAAGACAGCTGCTATGGTTCGTGTTATGAAGATCATGACTCAGGGAATGAAGGACGCTAAGGGAACTTCATTCATGGAAGATTACACATACAACCTTGTATCAGGTAAAGAAGGCGTTCTGGAAGCTCACATGCTGGAAGTTTGCCCGACAATCGCAGATGGCAAGATCAGCATCAAAGAGCAGCCACTTAGCATGGGTAACAGAGAAGATCCTGCAAGACTTGTATTCACATCTAAGACAGGTCCGGCTATCGCAACATCTCTGATCGACCTTGGTGACAGATTCCGTCTGATCATCAACGATGTAGACTGCAAGAAGACAGAGAAACCAATGCCAAAACTTCCAGTAGCAACAGCATTCTGGACACCACAGCCGAACTTAAAGGTTGGAACAGAAGCATGGATCCTGGCAGGAGGAGCTCACCACACAGCATTCTCTTATGATTTAACAGCAGAGCAGATGGGTGACTGGGCAGCATGCATGGGAATCGAAGCTGTATACATTGATAAGGATACAACAATCAGACAGTTCAAGAATGAACTCCTGTGGAACAGCGTTGCATACCGCAAATAATCAAATAAAGAATTACGGGTAAAAGATTATATTTGCAGGGGATATCGAAATAGATATTTCCCTGCAAAAATAGTATAATGGAGATATTAAGAAAACTTAAAATATAATGTTTAGGAGGAAGCGTACAATGAGCAATGTAAAAGAGATCATTGAAAGCGGAAAAGCATATCTTGGAATCGAATTCGGTTCTACAAGAATTAAAGCAGTACTGATCGATGAGGAGCACAATCCGATCGCATCCGGAAGCCATACATGGGAGAACCGTTATGAGAACGGACTGTGGACCTACTCTCTGGACGATATCTGGGCAGGTCTTCAGGACAGCTACCGCGATATGGCAGAAAATGTACAGAAAGAATACGGAGTAACGATCAAGAAACTGGGAGCGATCGGATTCAGTGCCATGATGCACGGATATATGGCATTTGACAAAGAAGGAAAGCTTCTTGCACCATTCCAGACATGGAGAAACAGCAATACAGGAAAAGCTTCCGAAGTGCTGGTAGATCTGTTCCAGTATAATATTCCGCTGAGATGGAGTATCGCACATCTGTATCAGTGCATTCTGGATAAAGAAGATCATGTAAAAGATATCGCATTCACGACAACACTTGCAGGATATATCCACTGGCAGATGACAGGTGAGAAGGTTCTTGGTGTAGGAGATGCATCCGGAATGTTCCCAATCGACATGAATACAAAAGACTATGATGAAGAAATGATCCAGAAGTTCGATAAACTCATCGAAGGTGAGAACTATCCATGGAAAATAAAAGAGATTCTTCCTAAAGTTCTGGTAGCAGGAGACGCAGCCGGTATCCTGACAGAAGAAGGAGCAAAGAAACTTGACCCTACAGGTAATCTGGAAGCCGGAATCCCGCTTTGTCCTCCGGAAGGAGATGCAGGAACAGGTATGGTAGCTACAAACAGCGTAGCACAGCGTACAAGCAACATTTCCGCTGGTACTTCATTCTTCTCTATGGTTGTCCTTGAGAAACCTCTGAAAGACTTACATACAGAGATCGACATGGTTACAACACCTGACGGAAGTCTGGTTGCCATGGTACATTCCAATAACGGAACAACAGATCTGAATGCATGGGTAAATCTGTTCAAAGAATTCGCTGATTCTATCGGAGCAGACGTAGACATGAATCAGATGTATGGAACACTTTACAATAAAGCACTGGAAGGCGATGCTGACTGTGGTGGAATCCTTTCTTATGGTAACTACGCAGGCGAGCCTATCACAAATGTAGAAAAAGGACGCCCAATGGTAGTCAGAACACCAGAGACAAAATTCAATCTGGCTAACTTCATGAGATCTCACCTGTACACAGCACTTGGTGTTATCAAAGTCGGAATGGATATCTTAACAAAAGACGAAGGTGTTGAGATTGATACCGTTCTTGGACATGGCGGACTCTTCAAGACAAAAGGTGTCGGACAGAAGATCCTTGCAGATGCGATCAACACACCTGTAGTAGTTATGGAGACAGCAGGCGAAGGCGGACCATGGGGAATGGCTATCCTTGCTGAGTACATGGTAAAACGTGAAGAAGGCGAGAAGCTGGAAGACTACCTGAAGAATAAAGTATTCGGAAGCGATGCCGGAAGCAGAATCGATCCGGATCCGGAAGGCGTAGCTGGATACGAAGCATTTATGGAGACATACAAGAAAGGTCTTGACGTAGAGCGCAGAGCTTGTGCAGATCTGTAAGAAATATTATATGAAAGCAGAGGGGGCATAGGTTATGTCCCCGTATCTGCATATTCTTATATACAAGGGGAAAATGTTGATAACAGCTTTTCCGCAGTAACAGAAATATAAAGGAGATAGAAAGAGATGCTGGAAGAATTAAAAAAAGAAGTATATGAAGCAAACATGCTTCTTCCAAAATATGGCCTGGTAACATTCACATGGGGAAATGTAAGCGGAATCGACCGTGAAAAAGGTCTTTTCGTAATCAAACCAAGTGGAGTAGATTATGACAAATTAACACCGGAAGATATGGTAGTTGTAGACCTTCAGGGTAATAAAGTAGAGGGAGACTTAAATCCATCTTCTGATACAGCAACACATGTAGAGCTGTATAACAGATTCCCGAACATTGGTGGTGTTGTACATACACATTCTCCTTGGGCAACAAGCTGGGCTCAGGCAGGAAGAGGAATCCCTTGCTACGGAACTACACATGCAGATTACCTGTACGGAACAGTACCATGTGTAAGAAATCTTACAAAAGAAGAAATCGATGAAGCTTATGAGAAAAATACAGGTGTCCTGATCGCAGACAGATTCGATGAAGATGATCTGGACTATGTTGCAACACCTGCAGTACTCTGCAAGAACCATGGACCATTCACATGGGGCAAAGATGCTCACGAAGCAGTTCACAACGCAGTAGTATTAGAGGAAGTTGCCAAGATGGCAGCAAGATGCGAAATGATCAACCCAGACGTTAAACCTGCACCACAGGAATTACAGGATAAGCATTACTATAGAAAACATGGAGCAAATGCTTATTATGGACAGCCGGGGAAATAAATGTGGTTGACATTTAATTCATTAGGCTGGTGGATATCCGGACCGGGAGACCAATCGTGTTAAAAAATTAAATAAAAAAAGGACTGCATTATTTGGGAGGAGTGCAGTCCTGAGGAAAAAGTTATGAAAAAGATTTAAAGTGTTGTTTTTTCGAACAATTTATAGTATAGAGTGCAATTGTGATGAAAGTGTGATGAAAAGACGAACAAATTGTTAATAATTGTGAAGTGACTACAAGAGACACTGCCAGTGATGACAGTGTCTCTTGTAGTCATTTGGTTCTATACTGTTGTGAACAGGTCGATAGACTGTCCTGTCATAACTGCCGGTGAATCTGCCAGCAGGTAGATGATTGCTTTTGCAACATCTTTTGAGCTTCCCATCGGGCAGCCGTCCTGTCCTACAGAGTGGTTGTAGACTCTCTGCCCCGGTGTGTCCACGATTCCAGGAGATACGGCATTGCATTTGATTCCGTATTCTTTGGTCTGGATAGCAGTTGTCTTGGTCATGGTTACGATACCGCCTTTTGCAACAGCGTATGCACCCATCTGAGATGCAATACGACCCATTCTTGAAGATACATTTACGATATCTCCTTTTCCTTGTTTTATCATTACAGGTACAACATTTTTAGTTACAAGGAATGGGATTCTTAAGTTTGTCTTGATGATCTGATCCCACTGTTCTTCTGACCATTCCCAGATCTTAATTGCCTGATGTTCGATATTTTTGTAGATCTCTTTTGGGTATCCGCCTGCATTGTTAACGAGAATATCAATTCTTCCGTATTTATCAACAACAGTTTTGACCATGTCGGCAACCTGTTCTCCGTCTGTAAGGTCTCTGGAAAGTGAGATTGCTGTTCCGCCGGCATCTTCGATCATTTTTACTGTTTCATCAAGATCAGACTGTGTTCTTGCTACTGTTACGACAGTGGCACCTTCAGCAGCGATAGCAAGTGCTGCGTCACGTCCGATTCCTTTTCCTGATCCTGTTACAATTGCGATTTTTCCTTCTAATTTAGCCATGATATATATCCTCCAAAATTATATTTATACAAGCCTTGCTGTTTCAGCAAAGAACTGAATGTCTGTAGCTTCGATGTAGCTGTCACCGATTTCATGAAGTAGTATGACGTTGAGATTACCGTTCAGATTCTTCTTATCTAAGGCAATCGCTTCGGTTAATGTCCCAAGAGTGAGACCGCATTCAAAAGGAAGTCCGTAGGTCTTTAAAACCTTCTGGATACGTTCTGCAGTTCCTTTTGGTGTTAATCCTTTTTCTTCGGCAATTCTGGTGATCTGATACATGCCGATGGCAACGGCTTCGCCATGACTTTCCCGCTGATAATGGAAATGTTGTTCAATGGTGTGAGCCAGTGTATGTCCGAAATTCAGTAACATACGCTCACCTGTGTCAAACTGATCATTTTCTACAACCATTCGTTTGATATCTACACAGCGTGTAATGATGGCAGGCAGTTCTTCTTTTAAATCTTCAAAAGAACTGTGTGATTCCAAGGTACTAAATAAATCCGCATCTTTGATGCAGCCGTATTTGATAACCTCTCCCATACCATCATTGATAAATCGTTCCTTCAGCGTGTTAAGTACCAGTGGATCGATCAGCACCAGTGAAGGCTGATAGAATGCGCCGACCAGATTCTTGCCTTCCGGAAGGTCTACTGCGACTTTTCCACCGACAGAAGAATCAACCTGCGCCAACAGTGAAGTTGGGATCTGTACCAGTCTTACACCTCTTAGATAACTGGAAGCGGCAAATCCTGCAAGATCACCGATGACACCGCCGCCAAGAGCGATGACCAGATCACTACGGGAAATCTTTGCCTCCAGCATTGCCTTGTAGACAGTCGGAAGTGTCTGGAAATCCTTGGTTGATTCACCGTGAGGAAGTACCAGATGGTGACATTCGTAAGTGGAGTCCAATGTATGGATCAGCCGGTCACCATATAACGGAAATACATTGTCATCGGAAATGATCATAATGCGTTTTCCGTGGTAGATCTTTCGGATGTAATCTCCGGCCTGGGATAATATGTTATTTTCAATATAGATAGGATAACTGTCTTTTTCCAGATTAACTGTAAGTTTCATAATATATACTCCTGTAAGGTTTTTGTCTGAACCGCCATGCGTTCGTAAGGAACTGCCAGTGGCAGGTTATCTGCATTAGATCGTCTTGCCGACAACACCTGCAATCTGTGAAACCTTTTTGATCAATTCGTCGTATTTTTTAGGTTTTAATGACTGAGCTCCGTCGCAGAGTGCGGATTCCGGATCATTGTGTACTTCTATCATCAGTCCGTCGGCTCCTGCTGCTACAGCGGCCATTGCCATAGAATCTACTAACCACCATTTACCGCCCGCATGACTTGGGTCAACGATGATCGGAAGATGTGTCAGTTTACGAAGTATCGGGATACTCTGAAGATCCAGAGTATTTCTTGTATAGCTTTCGAAAGTACGGATTCCGCGTTCGCAGAGGATGACATTTTCATTACCGGATGCCATGATGTATTCTGCTGACATGATCCATTCTTCGTAAGTTGCGTTCAGACCTCTCTTTAAAAGGATTGGACGGTCAAGTTGTCCTAATTCTTTTAACAGATCGAAGTTCTGCATGTTACGTGCACCGATCTGGATAAGATCTACTTTCTCGTTAAAGATATCGAGGTATTTGTCTGACATCAGTTCGGTTACGATCGGAAGTCCTGTTGCTTCTTTTACAGCTGTTAAGATGTCGAGTCCTTCCAGTCCGAGCCCCTGGAATGAATAAGGACTTGTTCTTGGCTTGAATGCACCTCCGCGGAGTAAGTTGGCTCCGGAAGCTTTTGCAGCCTGGGCGATTTCAAGTACCTGTTCGTAAGATTCTACGGAACAAGGACCGGCGATCATTGCCAGGTTGTCGCCGCCAACTTTTACACCGGATACATCGATGATGGAATCTTCCGGATGGAATGCACGGTTGGCTAATTTGTATGGCTCCTGTACATGCATAACTTTATCGACTGCAGAATCAATTTCGAATAATTTGGAATCGACTTTGGCTGTGTCACCGATACAACCGATAACTGTCATCTCTTCGCCCTGTACAACGTGTGTGTTAAGTCCTCTCTTTTTGACCATGTTCTCGACACGAGAAACATCATCTTTTGTAGTGCGTGGTTTTAATACGATAATCATAATAAATATCCTCCAACATGTATGATAATTGTGCATGTGTGATATTTCTTTTCGCGTGTGAGGCTAGTATAGTCGCACTGTAAAATATTCGCACTGCAAAACTTTAATTACTTAAAGCACAAAACTAATGATATATTAACGCAATGGGATTTGATTGTCAACACTTTTATTCGATAAATTCTTTCATTTTTAAAAAAGTGTGTTAGACTAAAATTGTATAGTAAAAAAGGAGTGGGAAAATGGTAAGTGTTTGGGCAGCAGATATTACACCATTACTAATAGAAGAGACGTATCAGGCATATTATGATAAAGTGCCTGAGTGGAGAAAAGATAAAGCGGATAAACTTAAAAATGTGGATGACAAAGCAAGGAGTGTCGGTGCCTGGATATTGTGGGAAAAGATGAAGAAGGCTCTGAGACTTCCGGAATCGGCAGTTTTCAATCTGTCACATTCGGGAAAATATGTATTGTGTGCCTGTAGTGACCGTGAAGATGTTCAGACAGGCTGTGATGTGGAGATGAAGGGAAAGCTGCGGATGCCGGTGGCAGAACGGTATTTTTGCCGGGAAGAATGTGAGATCATCCGCAATGGGAAGGATGAAAAAGAACAGGCGGAGTGGTTTTACCGCTTCTGGGTATTAAAAGAAAGCTTTATGAAAGCAACCAGAAGAGGAATGGGCCTGGACATGCGCACATATGAATTTGCCTGGGGACAGGACGGCATACCATATCTGAAAAAGCAGCCTGAGGAATATCCGGAGAAATATCTGTGCAGGGAGTACAAACTGGAGCAGGGGGACGCAAGGGTCGCGGTAATTACGACAGATAATGAGATCGAGGGGAGATTACACGAAGTCAGACTTGCTTAATAAAGGGGTGTATGAACATGAAACAGTTAATGACAAAATGGGCAGACAATATAAATGAAAAGAATGTACTAGGGGAGTACCCAAGACCGCTCATGCGTAGAAAAAGCTATGTAAATCTGAACGGAATATGGAAATATGCAATAAGAGAAACAAAAGGATTTCCAAAGAAAATGGATGGGGATATCCTGGTTCCGTTTTCGCCGGAAGCTGTATTGTCGGGGGTAAACAGACAGTTAAAACCAGAAGAATATCTATGGTATAAGAGAAGGCTTCCGGATGAAGTAAAGCCGGAGAAGGGAAGCAGATGGATCCTTCATTTTGGAGCGGTAGATCAGTGTGCGGTCGTATATATAAATGGAAAGAAACAGGGAAAGCATGTGGGAGGCTATCTTCCATTTTCATATGATATTACGGAAGCATTAAAAGAAGAAAAGAATCTGTTGACCGTAAAAGTAAGAGATTATTCGGAGACTTGTTATTATAGCAGAGGAAAACAGAAACTTAAAAACGGTGGAATGTTCTATACGGCACAGAGTGGAATCTGGCAGACCGTATGGATTGAAAAAGTTCCAGAGTGTTATATCGGACATCTTAAGATCACACCTCTTTATGACCAGTCTTCTATAATGATCCAGATGGAAGAAGAACATGGCATAAAAGATATTGATTACGAAGTTACGATAACGGCAAGAAAGATGTGGCCGGTGAAAGCATCCGGAAAGACGGGAAAGCCGTGTGTGATCATGATACCACATATGAGAAGCTGGAGTCCGGAAGATCCATTTCTGTATGATCTTCATGTGAGGATGGGAGAGGATTCGGTAGAAAGTTACTTTGCCATGCGTAAGGTAGAAGTTAAAAATGACAAAGAGGGAATACCGAGGATATTTTTGAACAATGAGCCGTATTTTGAAAAGGGAGTACTGGATCAGGGATATTGGCCGGATGGTCTATACACACCGCCGTGTGATGAAGCGATGATCTATGATATCCAGAAGATGAAGGACCTGGGGTTCAATATGATCCGCAAGCATATTAAGATAGAACCGCAGAGATGGTATTATCACTGCGACCGTATCGGTATGCTGGTCTGGCAGGATATGGTGAACGGAGGACGGGATTATAAGAGCTGGTATGTAACGTATATGGCGACAGCCATGGAGGGAATGCATATCCGGGCAAAAGATACCAGGATTCATCTGATGGGACGTCAGGATCCGGCCGGGCAGAGACAGTTTGAAAAAGAGATGAAGGAGACGGTTCGATTGCTTTATAATCATCCATCCATTGTTACATGGGTTATTTTTAATGAAGGATGGGGACAGTTTCAGACGAAGAAGATGACAGATATAGTAAGGGCAGAAGATCCTTACAGGCTGACAGATTCTGCGAGTGGCTGGTTTGATCAGGGGTGCGGGGATATACGAAGCATCCATGATTATTTCTTCCCCTTGCATGTAACACCGGAAAAGAGGGTAACGGCACTTACTGAGTTTGGCGGGGATTCGCTGCAGATTCCGAAGCATAGTATGTACGAGAAAAAGGTCTACGGTTATAAAAAGTTCAAGAGAAAAAGAGAACTTACGGCGGGCTATGAGAAATTGATAAAAAAGCTCATTATTCCGAATATCAGTCGTGGATTAAGTGCAACTGTTTACACACAATTATCGGATATAGAAGAAGAGGTAAATGGAATCATTTCTTATGATAGAAAAATAGTCAAAATGGATGAAAAAACCGTTAAAAAACTGAATGAAAAACTTCATTTTTAGCCTTTATTTTCGGGGAAATGTAACGTAAGCAGAGTTGACGTGTTTTCTGTGATTTGTTAGAATATAAAAGGGAAAAATAAAGATTTATCAAGATAGAAAAATGTTTACAAAACCATAAAAAAGCACACGAGGAGAGTATGGGAGAGTAAGAATAATAAGGAGGAAAAGAATGTTGGAATTAACGTTTGGAGAACAGGTCAAGATCATTCTGAGCCGTAAAGGGATGACGATCAAAGAACTTGCAGAGAAGATAGAAAAACAGACAGGAAAGAAGATGTCGCGTCAGAATCTGACCCAGCGTCTTGGCAGAGATAATTTCCAGGAGCAGGATATGCGAATGATCGCAAAGATTCTTGATTGTCCGTTTTATCTGGATATATTAGAAGAACATGAGGAGCATGAAGAGAAGCTTTCAAAGGCCCAGAAAATTACAGAGCCTGAAAAGAAGAAAACACTTGCCAAAGCAGAAGAAAGAGATATTACGATAGGTGAGCTTGTAGATATTCATAAAGAATTAGATGCAATAGAAAAGAAGAAAAAGAAGAAGTCTAAAAAGGTTGTAGAGCCAGATCCGGAATATGTTCAGGAAACAATATTTGATTTTGTAAGAGAGAAAGAAGCGACAGCAGAACCTGCCACAGAAATAGAAGAGCAGGAAGAAGAGATACAGGAGCCGGTGGAAGAAACCGGAAGTTTGGAAGCTGCGACACCGGAAGCAGACGAGCCGGTGGCCGGAAGTGAAGAAGAACCGGCAGCGGGTGTAGAGGAGCATGCTGAGGAACCTGTATATGAAGAAGAACCGGTGTATGAGTCAAAACCTGAATATGCAGAAGAACCAGTGTATGAAGCAGAGCCAGAATATGCAGAAGAACCAGCCTATGAAAGTGAGCTGGAATATACAGAGGAGCCGGCTTATGAGTCGGAACCGAAATATACAGAGGAGCCAGCTCATGAGTCAGAACCGGAAGTAGAAGAGCCAGAGGAACCGGAAAAACCGGAGCCGAAGAAAGTTGAACCGGAGAAGAAAGCGCATGGATGGAGAGCGCTCTTCGGAATACGTAAAAAGCATGAAGAAGAATCAGCGCATGAAGAACCGGCAAAAGAAGAAAAGCCGGAAATCCAGTATCATGAGTTTGATTATTCGGGAGACGGTGAGTCAGAGAAACTTGCAGAAGAATTTATGCCGGAGGAACCGGAACAGGAGGAAACATATGCAGCAGCTGATGAGACCTCCGGTTATGAGAATAACGGATATCAGAGCCGGTATGCGCAGGAAAATGAAGAAGACTTATTCACATCCGATGAAGAGGATCTCAGTAAAGGTGAACTTAATCCTTACACAGGACATGAATATGAATCAAACAGCGTAAGAATGCATCCGAAGAGAATCGGCTATGTACAGGTATATGACAGAGGAAAACATCAGTGGACAGATATGACGGAGTGGGCATTCCTTGGATATCAGGAACGTAAAAAGGCACTTCTCGGAAAAGATTATGAGCCGCCGATCTATCTGGATTAGTGTTGAATGAACATAGAAAGAAAATGTTATGAATAAGGTGTTCAGCCGGATCTCCGGCTGGACACTTTTTGTACAAGGGGATGCAAGAGAAGCTGCCGCCTACAGGAACTTCCGGTGGCAAATTTTGTAGATTAAAATATGAAGGAGGAGCAGAAAATGGAATGGACAAGGCTTTTATCAACAAAACGTCAAAGACAGAACAGATACAAGAGTCAAAAATATGGTGATGCAGACCTTAGAAGTGAATTCGAAAAAGATTATCACAGAATCATCGGCAGTGCGTCATTTAGGAGACTTCAGGATAAGACACAGGTATTTCCACTGGATAAAAGTGATTTTATCCGTACGAGACTGACCCATTCCATGGAAGTCTCTTCGCTGGCAAAATCTCTGGGTCAGAATATAGGAGAAAGCATATTGGTACACAAGAAAGATTCCAGTTTCACTGTACAGATGAAAGAGGATATCTGCAATATTCTTCAGTGTGCAGGACTGATTCATGATATCGGCAATCCACCGTTTGGTCATTATGGAGAAGCGGCGATCAGGGAATGGTTTGAAAGAAATCTTCCGCTTCTGACATATCATGGAACGTCACTTGAGGAGTTGCTCGAACCTCAGATGAGGGAGGATTTTTATCATTTTGAAGGAAATGCACAGGCACTTAGGCTGGTCAGCAAATTACATTTTCTGGTAGATGAAAATGGAATGAATCTGACGTATGCGCTTTTGAATACAATTATAAAATATCCGGTAGCATCTACAAAGATCCATCCGGAATCAGGAGATATCAGAGAGAAGAAGATGGGCTATTATTATGCAGACCGGGAACTGTTCGAGGATATTGTATCAGAGACGGGTGCGGGAAATCACAGACATCCACTTACCTTTATACTTGAGGCAGCAGATGATATTGCATATAAGACCGCAGATATTGAAGATGCATTTGTAAAAAGATTTCTTACATATCATAGTCTCAGAGATGAACTCAGAAAACTACAGAACAGGGAGAAAAAGTATGCAGACCCAGAAGAGAAAGATCAGAACTGGTTCTGCCCGGCAGATAAACTGGTAGAATTATACGACCGTGCAAAGAAGAACGGGGTAGATGATCCCGGTGATTATGCAGTGAAGAACTGGATCGTAAAAGCACAGGGATTTTTGATTGGCTGCGCAACTTCCGGATTTACTTCTCATTATGAAGAGATTATGGAAGGCACGTATAAAAAAGATCTGTTTGCAGGTACTTTGGCTGAAGGATTGGTAAAACTGCTTGGAGAGATAGCGAGCAAATGTGTATTTAAAACAGAGACGATCTATCGTATGGAAGTGAAAGAGGCAGTGATGCTGGATAATCTGCTGGACAGGTTTGTCGGTGCAGCAATAAAATATGATGATCCAACGCAGAAACTGAACTCAATAGAAGAAAGACTGATTTCATTTATTTCCAATAATTATAAAAAAGCATATCGTTATCATGCAGAAGAAAAATCAGAGGTTTATCGTCTTTATCTGAGACTTCTGCTAGTTACGGATTATATCTGTGGTATGACAGACAGCTATGCGAAGAGGCTGTATCAGGAATTGAATGCGATTATGGCATAAAAGAAAATATTTCAGAATAGATTGTGATAAATAGCCGGAAACAGGAGAGGATATTTTGAGACGGTTTATTCGATATCTGTATGAATACGAACAAGAGAAAAAGATGCGGAATGTAGGCTTCGTAAAAGTAGAACAGGATGTGGATCAGTGCGTGATCCATGTGCACGGAAAAGGATTCCGGATGGAAGAAAATGCGCAGGGACTTAGGGTGTATCTGTTCTGGAATACAGAAGATAAATGTATTGGAATCCCGCAGGGAGTGACAGAGGTTCCCGGCCCGGCGGTGAACTGGCAGCTATGCTATACACCGGAGGATGTCGGTAAGAAAGAAAATTATGATCTTGTCAACGGAATTATATTAAAGGACGTAAATGGACACTGGTATGCGGCAGTCTGGAATGACGATGTAGTAAACGTCTGCAGGATGGAAATGTGGAAGATGGAAGAAGATTCCGTGCAGGGTGAAGAAAATGAATGTAAGAAGGGATTAGCGCAGGGCGAAGAAACTGAATGTAAGAAGGAATTAGCGCAGGACGAAGAATCGGAATGTAAGAAGGAAACCTTGCAGGATGAAGAATCAGAGAGTGGAAAACTTGAAGATGATTTGGAAAAAGAGGCCTGCCTGGGGGGTAAAGTCCGCAAGATCCAGCGTAAAGATATGGTGTGTCTTCCGAGGTGTGAATGGAGACATGCAAATAATAGTTTTTTGATCCACGGGTATTATAATTATCACCATCTGATATTGACAGTCCGTGATGACCGGTTAAAATTAGGAGTACCGGGAGTGTATCATCCGCAGGAAGAAAAAGCCGCAGAAAGCTTTGGATTTCCGGAATTCATTCCTGCAGAAGAGCTGGATCTTAAACTTACAGATGAAGAGAAGAATGACAGAGAGAAGTTCGGATACTGGTGCAGGGATATAAGAGGATCACATGACTGTGTAGAATCACAGAAGAGATAGAAAACAGGAAAATAGACGGAGAATGAATATGCAAAGCACAGATGAAAAATATATGAAAGAAGCGATCAAACAGGCAAAGAAAGCATATGCGATCGGTGAGGTGCCGATCGGATGTGTGATCGTATATCAGGATAAGATCATTGGGAGAGGATATAACCGCAGAACAATTGATAATAATACCCTGGCGCATGCAGAACTGATCGCGATCAAAAAAGCAAGCAAGAAGATGAATGAC
>ENA-OPSY01001085-OPSY01001085.1-human-gut-metagenome-genome-assembly--contig:-NODE-1085-length-16948-cov-3.333274_pt1 | contig 16948 bp, 15 predicted proteins | sample MGYA00241464_ERZ501920 | MGnify/ENA primary metagenome ERZ501920 (study PRJEB25962, sample SAMEA2042396) | human gut metagenome | biome: human gut; feature: human-associated habitat; material: faeces...
TTATGTCCGTCAAGTTCTTTTCTGGTGGCAAAGTCAGCTGCAGAAGCCCTTCGTACAAGAAAATTACAGTTTTTGGATGTATGGCGGCCTGGAAGGCTCATTGATGCATGTCTTTTGTTAAAGAACTTTTGCTTCCATGTCTCGATATTGATATCTTCAGAATCCTTCTCTGTATACATCTTTTTTGAACCAAAGATAATGCGTTTCGGAGAATGGGTTTTAAGACAGTCAAGCTTATTCTGCGCCCTGTTTCTAGCAGAAACCAACAGTCTTAATCGACTCTTAAGCCTTCTTATATCAGCTTCAATGTTTCGCTCGTATGTATCAACATCAACCTTTTTACTCCCAGGAAGAGTAACGCTTTTGCCTGTCATTTTTGTCTGACACCCAGGATAAGGCGTTTTCCATTTTTGGATTTTAGCATACGTCACAAGGGAATCTTTGATTGCCTGTTTCTTTTCAAGCTGTTCGATAGTAGAAGCTATCTTTGTATCCCTGGCATCAATGTCTGATTTCTTGGTTTTTATATACAGTTTGTTCAGTTCATCTTGAGAGGACAGCATTCCGGAAGCAGATGCATATACTGCACAGTTGTAATAATCACTGGTCTTAAATGTATCTTTGCACCATTTAGAATATGTGTCTTTCATAAGTATGCCGGCACTTTTATATTTTTTATCGTAAAGCAGGTTATACATCTGTATTTTCATATCATTAAACCTGTGCTCTGTATCAATAAGAGAGCCAGGATTGATGATAAGGTTCTCATCAATATAATATCTTTTATCTGCATTTATTGTACGTGTAATTTCCATATATGCTCTGTCACCTCGCTTTCGGTTAAAATTCATTTTTATATTGAATAAATCTTTTGTTTATATTATAATTATACCATATTTAAAAGCATAATGCAAGCTCGGTTGAAATTTATTTAGGAGGGATTTTATGGATAAAAAAGAAATTGATGAAAAGTACAACAGACGTGCACATTCTGTATGCTGTTTAACATATCATGCGGTATTTGTCATTAAATACAGAAGAAAAGTTATAGATAGCGAAATAATGGAGTTCATGAAGAATCATACAAGATATCTGATTGAAGACAGATTTAACGGGAAAATGCTTGAATTTAATGGAGAGGAAGACCATATACATATATTATTTGAACTTCCGCCATCAGCAGCACCTTCTGTAATAGTATGCAGCTTAAAGACACAGCTGTCTAAGGAAGTACGGAAACGGTATATGGAACAGATACAGGGAAAATTATGGAAAGATTCATTTTGGAGTGACAGCTACTTTCTTTCAACCACAGGAGGAGCAAGCCTTGAAACCTTAGAAGAATATATCAAACAGCAGGGAGTAGAAAAGCCAGAGCGGCCAAAACGAAAATACACTAAACGAAAGCGAAAGTAAAAGTCAAGAACAATTTGACTTCGTCAAAGCACATTCATCCCCACCCGACTACATAACAAGGAATATTGTTATTTCGTCGGATGGGGTTTTCTGTGCTCTTATAGATAAAGATAAGAAAGTAATCTTTATCATTGATGAATGCCACCGCTCCCAGTTTGGTAAGATGCATTCACAGATTAAAAAACATTTTGAGAATGCAAATTATGTTGGCTTTACAGGAACCCCGATTTTTGAGAAGAATAAGGGCAGTGACGGAAGGACAACGGCAGATGTGTTTAGTGCTGGCAGTAAGCTTGATGCCTGCCTTCATAAATACATGATTAAAGATGCAATCGCTGATGGAAACGTCCTTCGCTTTTCCGTGGAATACCAGAGAACTATTTTTGCCCATCAAATGAAGATGAATGGATTAGACCCGGAAAGATTGGATGACCCGGAATATTGCAAGGAACATAAGATTGACATGAATTCTTTGTATCATGATGAAGAGCGTATCAGAAACATTGCAGAACATATCGTAGAACATCACGAACAGCACGTTCATCCACAGGGCAAGGATATCTACACATCACTTTTTGCGGTTGATAAAATCCAGACTCTTGGTAAGTATTATGATGAGTTTAAACGAATTAACGAAACACTTCCGGAAAATAAAAGACTGAGGATTGCAGCAATTTTTTCATATCAGGCAAATGAAGATATGGATGAAGGCGCAGATGAACACTCACAGGAACTTCTGGAGCGGTGCATAAATGATTATAATAAGATGTATGGAACAACATTTGCCCTTGATACATTTGACACATACAGGAAAGATATTGCCAAGAGATTAAAGCAGAAAGACCTGCCTCAGGTTGATATCCTCCTTGTTGTAAATATGTTTCTGACGGGTTTTGATGCAAAACCGCTTAATACCTTATATCTTGATAAAAATCTTATCTGGCACTCATTGGTTCAGGCGTACAGCCGCACGAACCGTGTTGATAAGACAACAAAACAGTTTGGCCAGATTGTAAGCTATAGAAACATCAAAAAATGGCAGGATGAAGCGTTGACTTTGTTCTCTGGAGACGGAGACCCGAATGAATACCTGCTTGAAAATTATGAATATTACCTGAATGAATGGATTAATGAAGAGCCTGTCCTTAGAAAGATTGCATCTGACGCTGCAGCAGCAGGGGATTTGAAGTCAGAGGATGAAATCCGAATGTTTATCATCGCATTCCGTTCTATGGCGAAAACGCTGGCCGTTTTAAAAACATTCTCTAAATTTGACTGGGAAGACCTGGCCGTTGTGATGGATGAAGATGAGTATGAAGCATATAAATCCTGGTATTTATATTTCAGGGATAGCTCTATCAATCCAAATCCGCCGATTCCAGTCCCCGTTGATGTAGATTTTGATATTGAACTTGTCAGGACAGACCGAATCAATGTCGTGTATATCTTAAATCTCCTTAAAAAAGCAAAAGGAAATGCAAAAACAGAAGAAGAAAAGCAGCAGGACGTAGATTTGGTTATACGTGAGATTGAAAGGTCTGATAATGACTCTTTAAGACTGAAAAAAGATATCATGAAAGAGTTTATTTTAAACAGATTTTATAATCTGCCGGATGATGTGGATATCATGGATGCTTTCGTCCAGTTTGAGAAAGAAAGGCTGCAAGTGGAATTGCACGACTTTGCAAAAGAAAACCAGATTGATTACGAATTGATATCAGATATTTTCAATACATACATTTTTTCTGGTATAATATCTGATGATGTTATCAGAAAAAAGCTTGCAGCATATAAATTCGGGCTCTTGAAGATGACAAAATTAACGAAAAACATCAAAGCCTTTATTGAAGGCACTTATAAGAAATATAAAGCAGAAGGAGAATAATAATGGGAGATACAAATACATACCAGTCACAGGCAAATGAGCTGTCACAGCAGCTCTGGGGTATCGCAAATGAACTGAGAGGCAATATGGACGCCTCTGAGTTCAAAAATTACATCCTTGGGGTAATATTTTACAGATATCTGTCTGAGAGAACAGAGATGTACATGAACGAGCTTCTTGAAAATGATGGAATCACATACGAAGAAGCTTTCACAGATGAAGAGTTCAGACCGGTAGTGGAAGAGTGGTCTTTATCTAAGCTCGGCTATGTAATGAAACCAAAAAATCTTTTCAGGGAACTTATCCGAAAGATTGATAAATTTGAAGATGATTCCGATAAATTCAGCGTTGAAGATTTTGAAAAGGCAATCAGTGACCTGGTCGGCTCTACAATGGGGCATGAATCCAATAAAGCGTTTGATGGACTATTTGACGATATGAGGCTGCAGGATTCCCGTCTTGGAAATACTGTTTCTGAAAGAACAGACTTAATCAGCCGTGTTATGATGCGAATCAACAACATCAACTTTAACCTGCAGGATTCTCAGTTTGATATCCTCGGCACCGCATACATGCTGCTTATCGGCCTCTTTGCCTCAGATGCCGGAAAGAAAGCGGGCGAGTTTTTTACCCCTGTCGGGCCGTCTAAACTCTGCGCAACACTTGCAGCCCTTGGTCTTGATGAAGCAAAGACTGTCGGAGACTGCACCTGCGGCTCTGCATCAATGCTCCTTGAAGTACAAAAACACCTTACAACCGGCCGCGTCGGTCATTTCTATGGTCAGGAGCTTAACGCTACAACATACAACCTGGCGCGAATGAATATGATTATGCACGGTGTGGACTGGCAGAATTTTGATATCTACAAAGGCGATACATTAAGAGAAGATAAATACGAAGACGTAAAAATGACTATCCAGGTATGCAATCCCCCGTACTCTTTAAAATGGGACGCGGACAAGAAATTTGAAGATGACCCGAGATATGCCGGAGCCGGCAAGCTGGCACCAAAATCAGCTGCTGACCTGGCTTTCGTAGAACATATGATTTATCACATGGATGAAGAAAATGGCCGCGTTGCAGTATTACTTCCTCACGGGGTACTTTTCCGTGGTGGTGCAGAGTTGGCAATCAGAAAATATATGATTGAAGAACTGAACTGCCTGGATGCAGTTATCGGACTCCCGGCCAATTTATTCCACGGAACGAGCATCCCGGTTGTGGTTTTAATCCTGAAAAGCAAACGTGACGCAAATTCTGACGACATCCTGTTTATTGACGCATCAAAAGAATTTACAAAAAACAAAAAGCAGAACGTCTTAGAGCAGCAGCATATTGACAAAATCGTTGATGCTTATGCAAACCGTGAAAATATTGATAAGTTCGCATACAAGGCTTCAATGAAAAAGATTAAGGAAAACGAATTCAACTTAAACATCCCGAGATATGTTGATACATTTGAAGAGGAAGCCGAGATTGACCTGAAAGCTGTATCAGACGACATTAAGGGAATTGATGCAGAAATTGCCGAAGCTTCAAGTGAATTAAAAGGATTCCTGGATGAGTTGAAATTAGACTTTCCTGGTGTACTGTGAGGTAAAAAAAATGAGTAAAGATAATAATAAAAAAACACCAAAGGTGAGGTTTCCTGGGTTTGATAAGGATTGGGAAGAGCGTAAGTTAGATGATGTAGTTGAATTTCTTGATACAATGAGAAAACCTTTAGAAGGTGCAAAACGCATTTCTGGCCCGTATCCATATTATGGAGCCTCTGGTATTGTTGATTATGTGGATGGATATTTATTCGACGAAGAGTTGATATTGTTAAGTGAAGATGGTGCCAATATTACTGACAGAAATTATCCGGTATGCTTTCTAGCAAGCGGAAAATACTGGGTAAATAACCATGCGCATGTTCTTCGAACAAAGCATGGAAATGAAAATAATTTTATTTGCAATTCATTAGAACGAAAAGACTATACGCAATATAATACAGGAATGGCAATGCCAAAACTTAATAAGGAGACATGTAAAAAAATCCCTATTTTATGCCCTGGATTTGAAGAGCAAAAGAAAATTGGAGATTATTTTAGAAATCTTGATAATCTCATCGCTCTGCACCAGCGAAAGCTTGAAAAACTAAAAGAATACAAAAAAGGAATGCTTCAAAAAATGTTTCCGAAAAATGGAGAGAAGATTCCGGAGGTTAGAGTTCCTGGGTTTACGGATGATTGGGAACAGCGTAAGTTCAGCGAGTTATGTGATATGGTAACTGTTGGTATTGCAAATTCTGCTACACATGCTTATTCAGATTCTGGCATAGTAATGTTTAGAAACCAAAATATCAAACCTAATTTTTTAGACGATAATGACATTATTCATATAAATCCAGAATTTGAAGCAAGGTATAAAAATAAGCGACTAAAGAAAAATGACTTATTAGTTGCACGTACAGGTTATCCAGGAACAGCATGTGTAGTGCCTGAAAAATATGAGAATTCGCAGACTTTTACTACTTTAATAGCCCGTCCTAAAAACAGCGTTAATCCATATTTTTTGTGTCAATATCTTAATTCGGATATAGGAGTAAAATATTTTGAATCAACTCAAATTGGTGGTGGGCAAAAGAATAGTGGTGCTGGAATACTGAATGAAATGCCAATAATGTTGCCATCAGTTGTCGAAGAAGAATCGAAAATAGCAGACTATTTTAATCACCTCGACAATCTCATCACTCTTCACCAGCGTAAGCTTGAAATGCTAAAAGAATTCAAAAAAGGCTGCCTGCAGCAGATGTTTGTATAATGATAGCGGATTTGGGCTGGAAATTGGAGAAGAGGCTAAAAAACGAGCGATAAAAATAAGCGATAAAAAGAGCAATAAAAACAAGCGAAGAAGATAAGCGATAAAAAATAAGCGATAAAAAAGAAAGGAAAGATAGCGTTATGAAAAAATTCAATGTATCTCACAACACTTACAGAAATTTCAAAGAAATTGAAAAATTGCCGGAAATCGGTGATAACTATGACGGCCGAAAGGTAATTGCAATTAATGAAATCGGGATGGACTGCGAACAGCCGTTTGATGATAATTTCAATTACGATTTATATGAGATTGTATGTGAGGATGAGGATGTGGATACCGTTGAATGGTATGTTTGCGTGAAGAAGGAAGGGATGGAGTAGAAGAAACGAAAAGAAACGGTAAATCGGAGCGTGACAAAAATTCAGATTGCTGATATATCTGATATGATATTATTCGAGTTTCTTGTTTATAGTATACATAAAATAATTATGGTAAACCATGCAATGTAGATGTACAAAGCTACACGAAAATGTATGGCTGACTGCAAGTAAAAGAGCGTGAGACATAGTCTCACGCTCTTGTTGTGTTGTTGTGTGTTTTACCAATTCGGCATATTAAAGCTGTATAATAAATATCAAAAGATAAGAAAAAATAAGAGTAAGAGATGAGTATAGTCATGATGAACTTGTTTAGGTAATATGTATGAACTTGTTTAGGTAATATGTATGAAGTCTCCACCCCTATGCGGTGCGTTGCTCCTATAGAGGTGGTATCTAAAACGGAGCAAAGCTCCGAAAAATACCTCCAGGAGTTACCGATAAAAGGTTTTGTTCTTGAAGCCGTGCCACTTTCGTCTTTCGAACATAAGACAGATGAGCCATATGCTGGCCGTGCCAACAAAGGGCTGTTCACCAAGCCCCCTATCCATTGACAAATGATGCCTAAGGAATACTTTGGTCTATGCTTTGCTTTTAAAGCGCGTGCATAAAGACGCATTATCTGACTATGCTGTATGTCTGTAAGAATAGCCAGAAGTATCGTCGGGAACAAAAATCCAGTTGTTGTGCTGTTTATATCTCTTGTGTGAATCTGCAGGATTCAGCATGGCAAACCCAATACTTTCCGGTGTTGCAAGAAAGTGAAAGTCTGATACGTCTTTCCATACATCCGGGATTGCCTTTCTGAGGATGTTTGCCGCTCCATTGCAGTCTGCGTTGATGCAGTATCCTTTTTTGCATGAATATAATCCGCGTTCAATACGTCGTCCGGAAAATACCGGGCGGCATTTTTCTTTTCCATAAACAGGCATATAATCAGAAGCAGTGATATCTGCTTTTGAAGTATAACTTTCTTCCTGCTCGATGACATCTATTCCTGCACGAAGTGCTTTATATTCTATCATCTGGCGAAGCTGGAAATGTGGGACAGACACAAAGTTCTGGTTGTTCCTTCTGCCAATACTTGATTTTTGTTTCCAGAGCTTATTTACACCAATCACAAGAATCCCGATGCGATGTTTAACACAATATCTGATAATCTCTGTACTGATTTTGTGCATCTGGTCTTTTACAAAGCAGCTGTGCTTACGTGAAAGCGTAAGCAGATATCTTGACCCTGCATGCATTTTTGAGTGACCTTGTGTGATTAATGAGACTGTCTTTGCTTTTTTCTTGGCAAAAAATTGATTTGATGACAGTACTGCACCGCCCTTGTATATTACAGATGAATTATCTGTACATGCTATAGCTGCGATGTTGTCTGTCCCGAAATCAAGCCCTGCCATATAAGGCATATCAGGATAAAATGGCGGAGCCATATCTTCAATCACAAAAGTCATGATGTATTTATCATAATAAGGCTTAAATGTCAGCATACGTAAATCTGACTTATGGTCAACATAATTAATCGGGACGCGTTCTTTTTTCTTAAAACCTGGAAGCTTTAACTCATTGCCTGTAATGCATCCGTTTTTATCAATAACCGGATAAATCACGGCATCCTGATTTGTCACTGTAAAGGTCTTACGGTTTGATTTGCAGTATCCTGGCATTTTTGGCTTTCCGGTATAATTGGCTGGGTCTTTCTTATACTTCTTTAAACTGTCAAGCCATGCCTTAAAATCATGTACCGCATCTTTTAAAACCTGCTGCGCGGTCTGCATCGGAAGCCCGGCAAAGAAGTCAGGATTGCCTGTTGCTCTCATGATTTTATCAAGTGCAGCATATGAAAGGACATGGCGCGGCTTAAAGCTTTTATATACGGTTTCTGTCTGTTTTAATTCATCAAACACAAGCTGTTCCAAATCTGTCCGTTTCGTTTTATTCCATCCTGTAAAGACCTGGCGGATTCGAAAAAGGGCAGCATTATACAGATTCTTAGCAAGAGCAGAATTATCTTCAGCAAATGTAAAAATCTGTTCAAATGATTCTTTTGATATCACCATCGGAATTGCATTTAACATAATGGATGTCCTCCTTTCAAATCTTCTGTTATTAATATGCCGAATTTTTATGAAAAAGTAAAATTTTTTACGGATTTTTTAATAACACACGAATTAAAAAAGGCATTCACCCACGCCCATGCGGTATGATAAATCTAAGTAATATCATATCCTATGGACGTGGTACTCTGCCTAATTTGATAGAGTTTTTTATTATTTTTTTTGTAAAAACCGTCTGATATTGAATTTTTTTAGCATATTAAGTATGGAGAGGATTGGGCGAATATATTAATTAACGGCCTTTGCTAACCGAATATAGAAATACTATCAGCATGAACAAAAACTTCAAGTATTCTAGGAACATCGCATATTCCATATGTAAACACCTCCTTGCCTGGTCTATACATACACTTGTAATAATGATTCAGTGTATGTAAGTGACCAGACAAGTGGCAAAAAAAACGCCCAACTTCTCCATATCTAATTATAATAACAAAAAACTGAGTTATGCTCAATCCGAAAGTTTGTTCTATGCAAAAAAGACCTGTAATTGTTCGCCGTTCTTTTTTTTGTTATTGTCATCATCCATCATATTAATTTTGTAAACAAAAAAAATCTCAAAACAAGAAAGGAAAATGAGACTATGTATTACAAAACATTAAACATTACAACAATCGAAGAAGAAAGAAAACACCTGCAAAAAACAGAAGACAAAGACCTGCAAAGATATCGCCTTAACACGTTTGATGGATTTGTCGAATACTGGGGCATTGAATACTTTTTCAACCCTGAATTCAAATGGGATTTGCCTTCAATCTGCGATAAGCTGCCCGGGTTAGACTCACTTCTCGACCATACTGCCGCTTTTGTCGACGAGGATGGCAACTGCTTTTTACTGCTGCAGCCATATGGCGGTAACCCGGAAGCATTTTGTACAAACAATGATATCTCAGAATATGTTTCATACGATAACGACGCATATCATCACAATGAGGCTCATTGCGTAATCATATCTGGAGATTTCCTGACCTACGTCGATAGATGTATTCCGGAAGGAGAGACATGGATTAGCAGAACACCAGACGCTTCGTCAGAAGATACAATAACAACAATTGATGATGTAATGTAAGTTTCTGATGTAAGTCTTTAGAGAGCGATTTTTCGCTCTCTTTTTTTGCTGTAAAAATACAAAAAAAAATCCGCATAAAAAATGCTTTTTCTAAAAAAATTCAGCATATTAATTATACAAAACAAAAGAGCGGCGAAAACGCCGCATAAAAAACCTGACAGGAGGAAAAATATATGAGATTAAAAATTACAGGAAAGAATATTACATTAACAGAAGGGATTAAAAGTGCTGTTAAAGATAAAATCAAAAAAATTGAAAAACTGGTAGGAGATGACGCTGCAGTTGATGTGATGCTGAGTGCGAAACATGGAAAAGCAAAAGGACAGCGTGCCGAGATTACCGTTAAAACTAAGAGCAGCGTAGTGAGAGCAGAGGTGACAGATGAAGACCTTTACCGCGCAATCAATTCTGCCGTTGACGTAGTAACAGGAAGACTTAAAAAAATTAAAGAAAAAAGCAGGAAAAGAGCCGGCAGTGACAGCATCAGAGCAATGGAAAGAGAAAAAGAAGATGATGCTGTTATTAAGGAAGAGTTTGAAGTCGGAGTAGATGAGATTGATGAGTTTGAAGTAAATGGCGGAATCAGCAGGGAAAAGATTGTCTCAGCGGAAAGTATGACAAGAGATGAGGCTTGTGTGGAAATGGAATTTACAGACCATGATTTCTATGTTTTCAAGGATTCCGAGAGAGATGATATACTGTGTGTAATTTACAGAAGAGAAGCTGGTGGATATGGAGTGCTGGCGGTATTGGAAACAGTATGATAGAAAAGAGACCGGGATGTTAGTCCTGGTCTCAATTTTTTTCGCAAATTTGAATTTAAGCGGCAATGTGTTTTTTCATCTGCTCTGTCAGCATATCCTTTCTCTGGATTACAAGCAGCACACTTTCATCAAGAAGATTCTGGATACCAATCAGTGTTCCGTCACCTCTGACATCATTGACAATAAATTCTTCCGGATTGATACCAAGCTTTTCCTGCATGGCTTCAAGAATTTCATCGTCTGTCGCGTCGTCCTTGATAACAAGGTTTTTGCAGATAACGGTATCAAAGAAATGCACGGTATAAGTATGCCGTGACTCTTCGTAATGAATTCCTGTATCAATGATTGACATGGGATAAAAATCATAAATGACATAATCCAAGTCAATGTAATAACAGTCATCATCATCCATTGCATCAGAATCCTGATACGCACATAAATGTTCTGCAATTTCTTCCTCTGTGAATCCAGCATCTACTATGCGGTGCAGGGTATCCTCAAGAGCGCCTGAAACATCCATGTGGTTAATGTCGTCAGTTTCCGGCCCGATAAAATAAACAGAGCTTGACGCACATCTTGTTAATTCGTAAACCCGCTCGCCTTCACATAATAATTCTTTTAATTCTCTCATAAAAAAAATCCCCTTTCTTGAAATGTTTTTCAAATTCAATATGCAGAATTTCTAACGGTTAGAAAATCCGCAAAAAATGAACGCCTTGAAGAAATTTCCAGCATATTAACTCCACAAAGAAAAAAGCAGAAAAAACAAGCAAAAGAAAGGTGGATTTATATATGGAAAACACAAGAACAAAATGGGAAGGACAGAATAGAAGTTTTAAAGGAGATTTAAGATTTGGAAAACTCTGTGAGGACGTTATCAGAAGATTCCTCATGCATTATGTCGACGTTGATGACGTCAGAGATATCAGCAATTCAAACCGTGGCATTAAGGATGATATTGATTTTGAAATCGTATACCGTGACGGCCATACATCAACAGCAGAATTAAAGTCTGATATGCAGGCTCATAAGACCGGAAATATCGCATATGAAGAACTGTCACATAAAAATCCGGGATGCTTTGCCAGAACAAAAGCAGACCATATTATTTATTATCTGACAGAGACAGGCATGGCTTACGTGCTGAACCCTCATAAACTGAGAGCATTCGTAGCAGAAATGAAAGCAAATGAGAGAAAAGCCGCAAGTTTAAGAGTAAGACCGGCAAAGATGGGAGATGGCGCTTTTGGTTATCTCATCCCGATTAGAGTGCTCCTTAATAACACCGACATTGTTGAAGCCACAATGATGGTTGGAGCAATTACAGCTGAGATGATAGCAGCAGCATAAGGAAAACAACCGGCAGGTGGCAGCCTGCCGGAAGATGTCAAGTTGATATTTTTTCGGCATATTGTATATGAAATAAAAAAATATAAAAAACGGAGGTGAGAAATATGAGTTCTCAGATGGAACAGTTTTTCAAAGTGCTGTTATGTCTGGTTATGGTGGCTCTTCTTATCGGAGTTGGGTCAAAGTACCTGGAATCCAACTATGCAAAGTTTGACGTAAAAGATACCGTTGATGCTGAACTTGCAAAAAAGTATGGAGACAAAACAAGTTATACGGATACAAGCGATATTGAGGATGAGAATGACAATACAGATTCTTCTGATTCCGAATAACGCGAATTAATTCGAACTCTCTCCGGGTTTTGTCGCAGAAAGGATGGTGTAATATTATGTCAAAAAGAACAACCAAAAAATTCAACAGCAAATTTTACGGGATTGATTTTTACGGATACGAGCATATCAATAAGGTCTCTGAAAAGGAGCCGATTAATTGCGAATTGCGTGGACAGATAACAAAAGAAATTGTAAAAAAAATGCAGGATAACTTTGGGTTTATGAGCATAAACGGGTTTGAACTGGATAATGAGCCTGGGATTGTGTATGGACTTAAAGGTCTGATGCCGCGTGGAAATGTTGAAAAGGCAAAAGCTGCATTGAAGGAAGATGATATCTATATGAGTTATGAAAGATATACTTCGGTAAAATTTCAGAACGGTGAATATCTGTTTTCGGGATGGAGAAGTAAAGTCAGAACCAAAATCAAGCCGGAAGACCTGCCGGAGAGTTATGTAGAGCTTCACAACTATAAGAAACACGGTTATCTTGAAACGGCTGGTGTGGCAGATGTAGCATATAAGCCATGTCTGTTTGACAATCATGCCTTTAAGGATGATTTTCTGTGTATAACGTATAAAGATAAGTCTGGAAAAATGTTTGGTGATAAATCTGAACTTGACGAGCTGACAAATGCCAGCGATGAATATATTTTTGGAAACGATATTTTAAGGGTAGTTGAAGGCATTGTGAAGAACAATCCAGATAACCAGGAACTGCAGAAAAAAATGTTTAAAATAAAAGAACGTATGGTTGAGAAATATAACACATATGTTGAAGAAGAAAATCGGAAATGGAATCACGGACTGAAAAAGGTTGATAGCTTTGAAGAACTTTTTGGATGATGCTCAGTTAAAGGCTCCAGACCGGTAATTTGCCGGCCTGGAGCTGTTTTTGCAATAAGAAAAAGAGGAAGTAGAAAAAATGAAAGGATTTGAAGAAATTGCTGTAATTCATAGTATTGATAATTACAATGAAGCGATGTTTTTGGAAGGGTTCTTAAAGTGGATTGGAGTCTCGTTTTTCGATTATGCGTATAACAATTTGTACGACGAATTTAATCAATATTTGGAAAATAGCGGAGATAAGTTTGATGCTATCATATACATAAACGACGAAGGCGATAAGTATATTTCGCGTTTCGGGTGCCTTAGCAGAGCAAATATAAAATTGAGTTTTGCATTATCGGGTGGTTTAAGTGTTGATAATGAATTATGTAAAGATATCTGGAAAATTATTGTTGAGGCTATCTATTCTAACAGTACAAATCAAGAGTTGAATGCTGATAATGAGATTAAGCCAATCAGTGTAAATGTTCGTAAAGGCAATGCTTTTGCAAAAAACGATAAAGATGGCTGTATACGGATTTTTGAAAATTTAGCAGAAATTTACCTTGAGAACAATTTGTTCAAAGAGATTAACGGCGGCAAAAGATACTTGATGAATGAATACGAGCGGGAACCAGATGAGCAAATAGTTATTAAAGCTCGTATTAAATTATGGGAAACTGTTTTTAATGAACTAGATAAAGTAGTAAGCATCAACGAAGACTATGCCTGTTTTGATAATTTTTACTATGCCAAAATCTACTGTAAGAAAGAAATCCATATCCTGCGTTGTGTTACTGAAAAATGGATTTATTCAGACGAAATGACAAGAAGATTTCAGGAAATAGAGCTTGATATTGAAAATTTGCCAAAATATGGAATGGAATATAGTAATATGTCATTAAGTCTTATTTTCGATATATATGCAATGAATCCCTCTTTGTATAATGGTGGCATTAATTATCAGTCCAGGCTTATTAAAAAATGCAAAACAAGCGCCTGCAAAAGCGAAGCTTTGCATAAGCTTAACCGATTCTACAAAAACACAGATAGAGGAGGCAGGGCGGAACAATTGCTTAAAGAAGCTGTTAAGCTTAACCCACTAAATTTTAAAGCTGGTTTTTCGATGGCTATGTCTTACATGGATTGTAAAGCATATCTTAAGGCGAAAGAATGGATTCTAAGCGTTTTATATATTTTGCAGCTTGAAGATGACAACCAGGAGACGTTTTGGGATAACTTGAAAAAGCTTCCAAAAACGGAGCTAGAGTATGTATGGAAATGCTATGGAAATCTAAAAATAATAGAGAAAAACACATACAACGATGAATCGTTTAAAAATTATTACAGCGCGATGCAAGAAAAAACAAAAAAGTTTTGGAAAACAAGAATGCTGTGAATGGCTATACCGGAATGGTTAACTGAAGAGATATAAGGGATTGCTGAATCCACTGATAAAAAAAGACATCTCGGCTTTTGCTGAGGCGTTTTTTTGTGTCCAAGGCCATACTTTCCACTAATTCTGGTTAAAAATTTCTGCTTTCTACCAACTAAAACTAAAACTAAAAGTTTCTATTTTTCTCAAACTCAACTTAAATAAGCTGAGAAAAAGTAGCAGCAAAATGATGAATTTTGTTCTTTCCTTTAGTTCAAATTAAAATATTCCACCAAGTTTAAATAAATGTCAATTTAACTCAAACGTGTACAATGCATGTCGGTAAAATGTGTATTTTATAGCGGATTTTACCAACATATTGAAAACTTTGTACACATTACAGTTAAATTATTTAACTTATATCTTGTACAAAGCAGAATGATTTAAGCTACTTTTGTACAAAGTAGAATTATTAAATCGTAACTTGTACAAAGTAGAATTCTAAATTTTTCTCCAAAAGCGTTACACACAGAAAGATATTTATTTACCAGAATATTATGTGACCAAGGTAAGTGGATGCAATAATTTTGTTGTATACAGATATGAAAAATGAGTGCTAAATGTGCTGATAGATATCAAGATTAATAAAAATGATGATTTAAAACAGAGTACTTTGTACAAACTTAGGTTAAAACATTCTACTTTGTACAAGTTATGGCTTTAATAATTTAATAAAAAGTTCTACTTTGTACAAACTAGAGTTAAAACATTCTACTTTGTACAAGTTACAGATTTAATAATTAAACCTAATTTTGTACAAAGTAGCAGCATGAGTCTTAAAATAATGCTTTGTACAAGGTTAAGTTTAGACATTGTACACATTAAGGTTAAATCGACAATAAATTCACGTAAATGTGCGAGCAGGCACAAAAATAGTAGTTTTTTCATCTATACGACAAACACAGATTTTTCCAATAGATGTCTGAAAGCTATGGCATAAATACTTAAATATACTAATTTCTATACATATTATCTATATATTATATTTATTTGATTTAATTATATATAATTTGCAGATTGACTGTCAATTGATATTGGCTCCAAATATGTTAAGCCATGCTTGTAATATTTGTTCAGAAATACATTGAAAATTTTGGATAAAGGTTTTATGCATAAAGAAAACTCACGAATTACATGAAGCGTCAAGCAAGTTTTACCGTTAACAAAAACAGAAAACCTCGTCCAGGCTTGCAACAATGATTCAGCTCGGTTTGTCCATAACTATTCGCCAAATGCTAATTTCTCGAATAGTTAACAAAAGCCTGTAAACTTACAGCCGAAAAAAATTGCCTGCTGGACTGAACCCCCTGTTCGCGCATTATGTTCAGCCTTGCGATTTCGTTTTCCTGCGGCAAAAACCGCTTGGCAACAAGTGTAGCTTTGTTTTTTTGTATACAAGCCAAATCCGAATCTGAGTTCCGGAAAATTTCATACACAAAAAAATCCGCAAAAAAATATCCACACCTCAAAATTCTCGCATACTATATATGTAACAAAAAAACAATGCTGCAGAAAGGAAGAAAAAATATGCTTAAAGACAAATTTGCATTTATCGACGAAGCGACAACAACAGCAATCAGAAACGAGCAGGACGAGCTCCGGATGCACGGGGCGACAAGGACACTGCAGACGCTCTGCTCTTCTCTCCCATCCGGTATTAATGCCGAGAGAGAAAGATTCAGAAAAATGCCGATGCAGAGATGATGCGTAAGAAAGGAGAAAAAAATGTGTAAAAAAATGAGGAATCTGGACAAATTAAGATTGATGCCTGTAGAGGATTTGGTGCCACTGCTGGTACATAAGACCGAAAGCGGCTATTATTGCTCTCCCAGCGGCAAAGAATATCCTGCATACAAAGATGCCGCTGACGATTGCGTTTGCTGGCTGAATGCTGATGTTTGCATGATTTGGCGGGCGTAAGCCCGCCTGGAAGAAAAAGAAAAAAATATAAAAAATTTTTGGAAAAATGATTCAGTTGGGAAATTTTTTAGCATATTATATATAAGCCAAGTAAGAGAGACGTTCTCTCTCCTGCACATTGCAGGCTTTGGTATTGAAAAGCAGTAGCAGGCAAAGCTATGTGGAAGAATAAGAGCTCTGGCTCTCGTGACGCCACGTAGTGGAACTTGCTCATATGAACCTCCATCGTCTGGGTATGGCATGCCCATATTTGGATTGGCCGATGCGGATACTTTCTGGAATGTCCTTCTCGCTCATTCTGGGTTTGTTTGCAAGGGATAAGGTTCTGATATTGTTTGGATGTTTTTCGGAATGTCCAGCAGTTGATGACTGAGAGGTTCACCTCAGCAGGTCAGAGCAACCAATTTAATACCGTAAGGTACACTTGTCAAAGTTGCTCTTTTGCTACAACTTTGACAAGTATCTTTGGACGCTTAGCTCAGTGGTTAGAGCAACCGGCTCATAACCGGTCGGTCCTGGGTTCGAATCCCAGAGCGTCCATTCTTTTTTTTGTAAAACAGGTATATTGTGAAAAATTACCGGTAGAAACTGAATTTATTTTTTTCAACTCAACCGGCTCAACGCCGAAGGCGTGCGAAGCTAGGG
>ENA-OPSY01001102-OPSY01001102.1-human-gut-metagenome-genome-assembly--contig:-NODE-1102-length-16808-cov-3.455501_pt1 | contig 16808 bp, 12 predicted proteins | sample MGYA00241464_ERZ501920 | MGnify/ENA primary metagenome ERZ501920 (study PRJEB25962, sample SAMEA2042396) | human gut metagenome | biome: human gut; feature: human-associated habitat; material: faeces...
TATGGCTCGTGTTGAAAGTGGTAAGATGGAATTGGATGAAAATTATGAAGTAGTGGGCAATATTACTCAACTGGTTTGTGGTGCATTTGCGGCGGAAGCTTCAAAAAAGAATATTGAATTAAACAAAATTGTGAATGTCGAACACAAACATATTATTACCGATTCTACAAAGATGCAGGAAATTCTATCCAATCTAATCAGTAATGCGATTAAATATACGCCAGAAGGTGGTAAAGTTTTGATTGATGTACAAGAACTTCCTTATGATAAAGAAGGCTATACTTTAATTCAAACAAAAGTATCGGATACAGGTATTGGAATGAGTGAAGAATTCTTACCATCCTTATTTGAATTATTTACACGTGAAAGAAATACGAATCTATCTAAAATTCCAGGTACTGGACTTGGTATGGCTATTGTCAAAAACCTTGTGGATTTAATGAATGGCAGTATTGAAGTAGAGAATGAACTTGGTAAGGGTAGTACTTTTACGATTATCATTCCACATAAGATTGCGAATAAAGATTATACTAATAGAAATATTGAATCTTCCAATGAATTTGATATTGATTTTAAGGGTAAAAGAATTTTATTGGCCGAAGATAATGCATTAAATGCAGAAATTACGACAACGATTCTTACAGAAATGGGCTTTGAAGTAAAAGCTGTAGAAGATGGAATTCTTTGTGTAAATGAAATGCAACATCAACCAGCTAATACATACGATTTGATTTTAATGGATATTCAAATGCCAAATATGGATGGCTATAAGGCAACAGATTGCATTCGACATCTTTCACAACCTGAAAAGGCCAATATTCCAATTATAGCTATGTCTGCCAATGCGTTTGAGGAAGATAAGAAAAAAGCATTTGATATAAAGATGAATGATTATATAACGAAACCAATTGACTTTCAAAAGATGGAAGTAGTGTTAAAATATGTATTGAGTAAGAAGGATCCTCTTAGTTGAGGGTTCTTTTATCTTATGTTGTGTAAATGATTGATTTTGTGTTAGTTTAGATGTTAAAACCGTATCTAATTCAACGAAAATAATGCGATTTAGACAAGATAGGATTATTCGCAACAAAATGCTTGGAGTTAACAATGTTTTCACATTGAACATTTATAATAGAAATTGGCTACTGGATGTAGTAACGGTGAACCCTCTGAATTAAAAGGATGATATCTTGAGTTCTCGATGATTCCGATTATGTAGGAGGACGTGTTTTATGTATATTTATCTGTACATTGATGTTGCCATGAGTATATTGGCTTTAGTTGAATTGCTAAAAATCGCATTGATTATTATAGAAAAATGTAAAAGACACTAGTTCACCTTCCCCAAAGGATTAAACTAGTGTCTTTCGACATTAAATAATTCAGAGGAACCACTGTATCCAGTAGTCTTTCTGTATGTTTATTAAACAATTGATATATATAAAAGTCAAGTCTAACCTTATCTAATATAACGAAAACAAGGTAGTTTAGATCAAATAGGAACTATTGTAATCCACAATATTTAAACATTAACTTACGACTTTATGTAGTGGTGTTTATCCCTGAAATAAAAATGATGATATCTTGAATTATCAAATAGATGTTTTCTTTGTATATTTATCCGTACAATAGTTTTAGTTGAATAACTAAAGATTACATAATGTAAAAGACACTAGTTCACCAAATGCAAAGGATTAAACTAGTGTCTTTACATTATCATTCAGAGGTACCACTGTATCCAGTGGTTTTTCTATTTGGCTTTATGCAAGAATATATTTTTTTAAATTCGTGACTTTATTTCATAAACATTTCATAAATGATTGCTAGTATAGTGTCGGATAAGGAGTTGGTTATTTTGATACATAATGCTTATGCATATATCACAAGAAAGAAAGTAAGGACGAGTATCTTGTTTTTGATACTTATGGCTATTCTTCTAAGCCTTTATGGATGTTTGAGTATTCTTTCATCCAATTTACGAATGGAAAAATCTTTCAATGAGGTGAGTCTGAGTTCGATTGTAGTACAAAAAAAGGATGGTTCTGAGTTTGAAAACCAGTTATTTAATAATTCTGTATATGAATATGATTTTGTTTCTAAGTTAGAAGATGCTAAGGCAGTTTCTATTAAGCAAGGTGTAAAACTGGATTCTTTACCTGAAGAATATAAGAATGTGGTTTCAGTAGTTGGAACAAATAACACTTCAAAAAATGTTATATTTCGTAGTGGCGTATTTACTTTAATTTCAGGAAAAAATATTAATTCTAAGGATAGAAACTCTATTCTTATTCATTCGGATCTAGCTAAAAAGAACCATTTAAAAGTAGGGGACACAATATGTTTGAATTCTCATACTTATACAATCAAAGGAATTTTTGAAGGTAAGAAGCATGAAACATATACAGGTTTATCTTCGGATTTAAGTGAGAATAGCGTATTTGTGGATTATCATTCTTTAGATACGAAAATGGTCCATAAAATGACAGTTTTCTCAAAGAAAGAAACGATGCTTAAACAAGTTCAATCCTTATATCCATCAAGTGAATATGTTGTGTCTAAAGATACGAATGCCTATAAATCGTCTTTAGAATCTATACAAAGTATGAAGCACATGATTCAGATTCTATCTTGTTCTATCATTGTGTGTGGACTTGTTGTCTTATCTTTGGTATTGGTTCTATGGCTAAGAGATCGCTTGCATGAAATCGGTGTCTTGTTATCTATAGGAAAAAGTAAGATGGAAATTATTGTTCAATTTATATTAGAACTTGTATTTATATCCTTTCCATCAGGAATCATTCTATGTGCTTTTAGTGTAATTAAACATAATACGTTATGCTTCATATTAAGTTATGGCTTGTTGATGAGTATTATTATCGTTTCTGTACTAATGGCGAGTCTTATGATCATGATCAAAAAACCAAGAGAAATATTATCAAAATTGAGTTAGGAGAAAAATAATGAGTATATTAGAAATAAAAGATGTAACGTATGGTTACACAAAATTAGAGCATATTTTATTTGAAGTGAATCAAAACTTTGAGTGTGGAAAGTTCTATGCGATTATTGGAAAATCAGGAGCTGGTAAATCAACCTTATTATCTTTATTAGCTGGACTTGACGAGCCAGACTCTGGTGAAATTTTATTTGAAGGAGAAGATATTTCAAAAACTGGATATACAAATCATCGTAAGAATCATATTTGTCTTGTGTTTCAAAACTACAATTTGATTGATTATTTAACACCATTAGAAAATGTACGCTTAGTCAATTCTAAAGCTTCGCCTTCCATTCTTTTAGATTTAGGACTTGAACAATCCCAAATCAATCGTAGTGTAATGAAACTATCGGGAGGACAGCAACAAAGAGTTGCGATTGCCCGTGCCCTTGTAAGTAGCGCACCGATTATTTTAGCGGATGAGCCAACGGGAAATCTAGATAGTGATACGGCTAGTGAAATTATTGATATCTTAAAGGCTCGTGCTAAAGAAAGAAATAAGTGTGTGATTGTTGTGACACATAGTAAAGAGGTAGCGGATGCCGCTGATGTTGTATATGAATTAAAAGATAAAAAGTTAAAGAAGAGGGGGGAATAGAATGTTTAAGAATGCATTTAAATATGTAACTCGAAAAAGTGCGAAGTCAGTGATTCTATTTCTTGTTGTTCTAATTATGTCAAGCCTTTGTTTAGTCGGACTATCTATAAAGGATGCGACAAACAAAGCGTCCAATACATCATTAGGCTCGATTACCAATAGTTTTACAATGGAAATTAATCGTCAAGTCAATTTTGGCACGCCTAGAGGTGCGGGCAATGTTAAGGAAAAGGACATTGAAAAGATTTGTGCTTCTAAAGATATTGACTCGTACGTGAAAAGAATCAATAGTGTAGCTGACTTAGTCGATCATGATATTGTTTTAACTTCAAATGAAAATAAGGAGCGTCTTTCTAAATTTAAATCGACTGTGATGCTTACTGGAGTGAATGAATCAAAAAAGGAGACAAAATTTGTATCGGGTGCCTATAAATTAGTTGAGGGCAAACATTTAAATAGTAATGATAAACATCAAATCTTAATGCATAAAGATTTAGCTAAAAAGAATCATTTAAAAGTGGGAGATAAACTATTACTCCGTTCGAATATATATGATGCGGATAATGAAAAGGGTGCTGACGAAACAGTAGAAGTAACCATTAAGGGTTTATTTGATGGCCATAATCAAGGTGGTGTTACAGCAGCACAAGAATTATATGAAAACAATCTAATCACAGATTTGGATACGGCTGCCAAAGTCTATGGCAATACAGAAAAAACAGCTGTATATCAAGATGCCACATTCTTTGTGAAAGGAAATAAAGATTTGGATCAAGTTATTAAAAATCTAAGAAAATTAGATATCAACTGGAATGAGTATGTGCTGGTAAAAAGTACATCCAATTATCCGGCTCTACAAAAATCAATACGTGGTATGTATAGTGTCGCAAATAAAATGTTTATTGGATCTTTGATCTTTGCGGGTATCGTTGTTACTTTATTGTTGTTCATGTGGATGAACGCACGAAGAAAAGAAATCGCAATTTTAATGGCCTTAGGTATTTCTAAAATGAAGATCTTTATTCAATTTGCTTTAGAACTATGTATGGTAACCATTCCTGCCTATATCTTTGCGTACTTTATCGCTGGTAAAACAGCATCAAGTCTAGGTACAAAAGTATTGAACAATGTAAGTACGGGTGTTGCCAAAGAAATCGCTAAAGAATCCGCTTCAAATCAACTTGGCGGTGGAGCTGAAGTGGATGGCTTTAATAAAATGTTGACACATATTGATGCAACTGTTGAACCAAAATATATGATGTATGTTATTATATTCATGTCAATTGTAATGTTTATTGCACTTGTTGTTTCAACAACGCACTTGTTAAATAAGAATTGTAAAGAATTAATGAATGAGGAGGAATAATGAAAATATTGGTAGTGGAAGATGATACAATGATTCGCGAAGGATTAAGTGAATTCTTATCGGAGTCTGGATATACAATGGTTCAGGCAAAAGATGGGAAAGAGGCATTGGAAAAGTTTAATACAGATATTCATTTGGTAATATTGGACATTCAAATTCCATATATCAATGGATTGGATGTATTAAAAGAAATCCGTAAAGAAAGTAATTTGCCTGTTTTAATCTTAACGGCTTTCAGCAATGAAGAATTTAAAATTGATGCCTATACAAACCTAGCGGATGGCTATATTGAAAAACCATTTTCACTACCCGTATTAAAAGCTCGTATTGATGCGCTTCTTCAGAAACAAGATATTTTTGAATATAAAAATGTTTGTGTGAATTTCAAAAGCTACACGGCCAAAATAGATGGTAAAATGATTGATATCAATGCCAAAGAACTAGAAATATTAAAATACCTTTTAGATAATGCAGGTATTGCATTATCTAGAGCACAAATTCTAGATCATGTTTGGAAGGAAAGTGAAGACGTTCCTTATGATCGTGTTATTGATGTATATATTAAAGAATTACGTAAGAAACTAGGTTTAGATTGTATTACGACCATTCGTAATGTGGGCTACAAATTGGAGATATCATGAAAAACTTAAAGATATTTCCTAAAATATGCATACAAACATTCAGCGTCATCGCAATTATTGTCTTGTTTATCCATCTCTTTGTATATTTGATTTTTCCTAGAACCTATTTGGATGTAAGAAAAGAAGAAATTTATACTAAGGCCAATGAAATTACGGAAAACTTAAATGGCAAATCTGTTGACTATATTGAACAAGCTTTAGATTTCTATTCCAACACCAATGAAATCAAAGCGTTTATTAAAAAGAATACTACATCGAATGAAGTTGAAATCAAGAAAGATTTAAATGTCGACTTAAAGAGTTCTAATAACTCGTTAATTATTGAAGAAAGACAATTAAAGCTGGATACAGGAAAGACCATTCACCTCCAATTTGTTTCAACAGCTGACATGCAAAGCCAAGCTAAAAATCTAAGTCTACAATTTCTTCCTTACTCCTTAATTTTATCCCTATGCTTTTCAGCCATTGTCTCTTTGGTGTATGCCAAATCCATTAAAAATTATGTAGTTGAAATCAAAAGTGTAACTGATCAAATGATGGCATTAGATAAGAAGGCTCGTCTAGAAATTGATTCGAGTGATGAAATTGGGCAGTTGAAGGCGCAAATCAATGATTTGTATGAAACACTTCTTGATTCGATTTCCAATCTTGAATTTAAAAATAAAGAGATTCTAAGATTAGAGAAAATAAAATACGATTTCTTTAAAGGGGCCAGCCACGAATTAAAAACGCCTTTGGCAAGTCTTAAAATTATCTTAGAAAATATGAAATACAATGTGGGAAAATATAAAAATAGAGATGTTTATATTGATGACTGTATTGATTTAGTTGATCATTTAACGAAGAATATCCAACAAATCTTATCGGTATATTCCATAGAAAATCTAAAAGACGATGAAGAAGTGGTTCAAATCAAAGATATCTTGTCTAGTGTACTTGAAAAATATGATGTATTGATTCACCAAAAGGAATTAAGAATTCAAACTGATTTAAAAAATGAAACAATGTATATTGGTAAGACAGCTCTAAATATCATTTTGTCTAATCTTATTAGTAATGCGATCAATTATACGCATGAAAAGGGTATGATTCAAATTGGAATCGAACATGACTATTTCTATATTCAAAACAAACAAGATTCAATCCAACCTAAAGGAAATGGTCTAGGTTTATATATTGTTCGTAATCTATTAGATAACTATAAAATGAAATATGAAACGATTGAAGGAGAAGACTTTATCTTCAAGATTCAATTTAAGTAATAGGTCTTTTAAATTTGTTGGATTTCACCTTATACTAACATAAAATGTAAGTTAGAGGTGAAAACAGCCTAATTATGTGTGAGATATTAAAACAATTATTGTTTCAATCTCTCAAAAAACAATAAAGTGGTAAAACTCATTTTGTTTGAGTAATTACCACTTTTTTTAGTCTAACATTTCTAGATAGTTCACATTTACATATTGACTATATAATGGCTCATCATGGATCATGGCATTTTGAAAGAATTGATCGACATCTTCATAGTTTTTATCATCCATCGATATATAGAATAAATCATCCTCATATTTGGCTTCAATAATATGATCTTCACCAAGAATTTCTATGGCTACCTTACAAGGCTTTTGTAGAACATAATATAAGTCGAATACGATATGTTTAATGATTGTTAGATCACCAAAGAAATCCGAATAGATCAATCTTTGCGACTGGAATTCCTTCGCAATCAATAATAATTGAATGGCTTGATCTTCGTTGCCTTCTTCTACATAGATCTTTGCAAGCCTAGAATAGATTTCAGGAACAGGATCAAACGTATTCGTTGCTCCTTGTAGTAAAGGATATAAACTCTTAATGATTTGTACATACTTTGGATAATCTTTTTGTACATAATCGCCATTCTTATACATATCCGCCAATTTATAGGCTGCCACAATATTTCCTTGATCACTCGCAAGTTTATAGTAGTGAAAGGCCTTCTCATAATCGGGTTGTCCCACGCGTCCATAATAGTAAATGTAGCCTAAACATTCATAGGCATCTACATAGTTTAATTTAGCGGCCATTAAATAATAGTCTTCCGCAAGATCAAACTGTTTTTGTCCATAATACCAGCCACCTAGTTCCACCATATATTCTGGATTGTTTGTTTCTTGAATTAAAAATTCTAGGGCATTTATAAATTGGATATCATCTTCGTATTGGGGATGCACCAAATCATAATAATCATCTAGAACTTGTTTTGCACTTTCGATTGTGAATGCCATACTATCTAAACCTTCTTTATTTCTTTCTTTAATTTCTTGTACTCCATCTCTAAAATAGGAATAAATGGCTTGTTGACCTCTTTATTCCGTGATTTCTTGCTTAAGAAACCCTCCAACATATCTTTTATGCCTAGTAGTGTCAATTCATCTTCTACACAATAATATTTTGGAGAATATTGCCAAATTGAATAATCATCATTATACATTTCTTCTAGCTTTGCACAATAGGGGCGTTTGCGATAATTAAATAAATATACAATTTCTTCATCTGTGTTGATATCCCTTAATATGGTTCCTAGTGGATAATAATTGTAGTATTGTACATTTCTAGAAACGTAAACATCTTCTTTTAGTTTCAACACTTCTTTGTTTTCTTTCTTTAATTGTTTATTCACATAACGATTCACATTCGTGTTAAAAATATATTTTAAACTATGTGGATTCGACTCGATTTTTCTTTCTATATCTGTATTGATGAATAGATTTAAACCTTTTAATTCGATATCACCATTTGTATTTGAACACACATATCCATATATTTTATCGCCTTGAATTTTTGATAAAAAGTAAAGGGAAGTATTATATTCCACTATATCTCCTATTTCAAATGTAAATTCAATGTTTTCAAACAAATCAATATGATGTACATCACTATTTTTCAATAATTGAATCTTTCTTTGGATTTGAATCAAATCTTTGCTTGAGACTTGTTTTAAAATTCCTTTGATATTCTGGATGGGAATTCGATACACATTGTTTAAATATAGATAGGAATCGCTAAAAGCACCTGTTTTCTTATCTTTATGTCCATCTTTTAAAGTATATTGAATCTTTGGATTCTTTTTCTTTGTGCTTCCCGCATACCCATACAAATAGTCTTTGTCCTTTTTGATAATCAAAAAGGGACGTATACGATGGGGGTGATTGATATTCACCAAATTGTCTTCGCACACTGGCATACGACAAAAGACAAGATATCCAGGCTGAATGGTTTGAAATAATTCGTATTGTTCATCCAAATAATTGGTAGATTTTGCGACATACGTTTGTTTCATCTTTTTTGGTGGATTTAAATATTTCTTTTGTTTGATCTCAATTGGTTTTTCACGATGAAATAATCGTTTAATAAATTCTATGATTCGCATACTTCTTCCTCTTAGGTATAATTCTAACACATAGGTTCAAATTTTTTCGATATCATACTATAATAATTATAACAATCTTAAGGAGAAATAAACATATTGCCGAAGCATTCGTTTTGGCTTCTCATTGGATTGAAAAAAGGGTGCGATGAATCCCTTTGAAGATATATAAAGGAGGAGTTTTTTTGGTGCGCTTATTGGAACACGCAAATCGTTATAGTAAAGAAAAGGTTTTTGATTGTTATAAAAGAACATGTCAAAACGATTATTGGGACTATGATTCCATGACAAGAAAAGAAATGTTAGAACGCATGATTGAAACCTATACCCCTGAGTATTTAGTTTCTATTTGCACAACATGGGAATTAAAGGCATTAAGAAGATTATTACGTAACCAAGACTTAGAAGACGATCGTTATCGTTTTGAAAAACATGCATTAAGCTCTAAGTTTTTATATTTTGATAAAGAATTACCTGAAGAATTCAAAAAGAATGTCAAATTAGCGGTTAAAGATATTGATTTAGATCATAAGGCAGAAAAAGATGAACCAAGCCTAGTCATTCTTGGAATTATACGTGCCTTTGGCATCATTGAACCATCTTTGATTCAAGCTGTATGTAGTGCATGTGCCTATGATTATAAAACTATTATTGAAAGTGAACTCTTCAATTTCTGGGCGTATTTAAAAGAAGACTATGAATTGATTGATCATAGTTTAGCCAATGAATATGTATATTGGGATTATAAAGATCTATTGTATAACATTCGCAATTGTCGTGTTGAACGCGAAAGATTCGAACCAAAATTCTTAGATCGAGACAGCTACATTTCTATCTTTTATCATGGTTTTGATGCGACAAATCCAGATATTAAAAAATTCTTTACAGCTGTTAAAAAAGAAGTGCAGGACATCACAAAGTTTAAAGATGAATTATTCAACAATTTGCTTCGTGGTACTGTGAATGAAGAAAAGATCGATTTAATTCCATTCTTTAATGGATTCTCCGATTCTTTGACAAAGCGCTATCGCAAAGCTGTTGTACAAATTTCATTACCAAATTATTATGGACTAAGTATGAAAGGCTACAACCAAGCACATGAACATGTATCTTTTAATGATAAGCTTCGTGCTCTAAATGAGAAACAAACGTATGCTTATTTAGATCAAAAAGATACACGCCTATTCTATAAGTTATATTTTAGCGTCTTAGATTATGTGAATGCTTTGGAACAAATTATCCCAAATAAGAAAATTGATCCCAATAATTATATTGAACCCGATGAATTGGTCAATCTAATCGAGGTGTTCTGGAAAGCAAAAGATCGTTTTATTGATGATTATGTTCAAAAGAATCCTTTGAATCTAACATATCGTAATTTGAATATTATAAAAGATTTTAAATATGGCATGCGCAAAAACTTTTTGTTGGCTGTCTATGAAAAGAACTATACAGTATTAAATGATGAAGGCATCAACTATATGGTCAAGGGTCTAAATGAAAACTTAGATAAATTTATTCCGGCCGAAAAAACACCTATGTTGATTCAAACTGCTATTATGCCATTTAATGGGATGATCATCTATGATGGTTTTATTTCAACGGCCGATATGCAACTTAGCCAAGAGCTCGTTTCAAAGGCATTTGAAGATTATAGTTACGGACAAAAAATTTACTCGTTGTTGCCAAAAAATATGAATTAAAAGGAGAGTTATGAGCTCATTAATACAAGAAATCAATCATTATCGAAAAGAAGTTGTGTACAGTCAATTTTTTCGAATATGTTTTCCGGATGATGTGATTTATGAAAAAATTACTCGTAAACAAATGGTTGAGCTAATTATTCAACAATATACACCAGAAAATATTATAGATGTTTGTACAGTAAAAGAACTAAAACTTTTAAAACGAATCGTTGAAAACAATTATAAAGAAGTGGATGTTCATAGTATGCCATTTGAAAAGGTGGCGCTTTATCGAAAATATTTATTATTTGAAAGTGAAATTCCAGATGAGCTGAAGGAAAGTGTTATAGAAGCTTTAAAATTTGTGGATTTTGATCAAAAAGAAAAACAAGATGAACCTTTACTTTGTTTAATTGGATTTATTCGCAGTTGTGGAGCTATTGATCCCATGGTTGTTCAAATGCAAGCACAAAAGTATGGCTTGGATCTTAGAAATTTGGAAACCAATCCATTATTTAATTTCTGGACATACTATACATTTGATTATTTGATGCCAGATGATACTTATGGAGAAGCTATATTATATTATGATTCAATTCCATATATGGATGTGATCGCAAATACGCGTCTAGATTATGAATTGATGGCTCCTGTGTTTTTAAAACCAGAAAGCTATCTGTCTATTTTCTATAATGGGTATGATGATACAGATCCAGATGTTCATGCGTTATTTGATCATTTTAAAAAGAGTGAAGATGTATTTGATTTTCTAAAAATGGAACGCATTCTTGAATGTATTGAATCATGTCGTATGACTGAACATTTGATTACATTTTTTCCAAAATTAGAACAATTTGATCCGAAAACAAAAGAATTATTCAAAAATGCTATATATAAAATGCCAATGCCATATTTAACAGGCATGACATTGCAGCGTTATCCGTCAAAATGAAAAGGTAGAAATCTTAAAACTTGATTTCTACCTTTTTCCTATAGCTTTAATTGTTGTCTATCACAATCTTACCAGATTGAATGACTTTATTAATTTTTCTTACGTTTGAAATGTTCTCTAATGGATTTTCATTTAGACAAACTAAATCAGCCTGTTTACCAACTTCAATCGAACCATAGTCCTTTTCAACTCCAACACATCTTGCGGAATTGATTGTCGCCATTTTTAAGATATCCATGTTTGAAATATCAAGTCGAGCCAAAAGCTCCATTTCATAAGCTGTATTAGAATGGTAATTAAATGGCGTTCCTGCATCTGTACCTAATGCAATCTGAATGCCTTTTTCATAAGCTTTCTTAACACTTTCAACATGGGCATCCTTGACTTTTAATGTCTTGTCTACGGCATACTTAGCTACCCCGTTTTCTACACCCTTATCAATAATGCATTGGGGAGCACAAAGGGTAGGAACTAAGAATGTGTTTTGTTCTTTCATACGTTCAAGACATTCATCATCTAAAAAACAACCATGTTCTATAGAATCAATACCTGCATATAAGGCGTTTTTAATACCTTGCAAGCCTTGGGCATGTGTAGCTGTTTTTCTTCCTGCTTTATGGGCTTCTTCAATCATGACCTTCATTTCATCTACAGTAAACTGAGCATTGCCAGGTTCAACCCCTTCGGTCATAACACCACCTGTCGCCATTATTTTAATTAAGTCTACGCCACTTCTAAGCTGAGTACGAACGGCTTTTAAACATGCATCTTTTCCATCGGCTTCAATGCTTTCTTGCCATCCATGACCGCCTGTCATACAAATGACTTTACCTGCACAATACATATGAGGTCCTTCAATCACATGATTTTCAATGGCTTCTTTAATTTGAAGGTCATAGTTTTCTTCCGTACCCACAACACGAATAAAAGTAACGCCGGATTCTAGATATTCTTTGCAGTGTTTTTGGGCATAGAAAGCTTTTTCCATCAAGGTAAATTCTTTGTTTGCGCCAAAACCAACCGGATACATAATATGGACGTGACAATTAAAGAATCCTGGTGTAACAACTTTTTCATGAATTACGTCTTCATTCACTTCATGATACTCTTCAATTTGAATGATTTTGTCATCTTCAATTGTGATTAACTGATCCTGTTTTGGAGCATCACTTATGCCATCAATTAATGTCTGTGCATGAATATAGAGTTTTGTCATTGTACAATAACTCCATCCTTAATGACCTTATCAATTTTACGAACATTTGAAATATCATCCAATGGATTTTCTTCAAGACAAACTAGATCGGCATGTTTACCGACTTCAAGCGTACCATAATCGTCTAATACACCTAAACAATCGGCTGAATTGTGTGTCGCAATTTTTAAAATATCCATACGATCTACACCATATTTTTCCATTAATTCCATTTCATAAGCAGTGTTGTTGTGGTAGTTGAATGGGGTACCACCATCTGTACCTAGGGCAATCTTTAATCCTTGGGCATAGGCCGCTTTAAAACTTTTGACGTGTGCATCCTTTACATAGATTGCTTTTTTGACCATGTAGTCAGCAATGCCTGCTTCAATACCATTTTCTACAATACATTGAGGAGCAACTAAAGTCGGAACTAAATAAGTACCGTGTTCTTTCATAAAATCCAAGCATTCTTGGTCTAAGAAGATACCGTGTTCAATTGAATCAATACCGGCATATAGAGCATTTTTGATGCCTTGTGTTCCTTGGGCATGGGTAGCTGTTTTTCTTCCAGCTTTATGTGCTTCTTCAATAATGACAGCCATTTCTTCTTGTGTTAATTGAGCACTTCCTGGCTCAACCCCTTTGGTCATAACTCCACCTGTAGCCATGATTTTAATTATATCGACACCTTCTTTAAGAAGGGTACGAGCTGCTTTTCGACATTCATCCTTGCCATCGGCTTCGATTCCATCTTGCCAACCATGACCGCCTGTCATACAAATGCATCTTCCAGCACACAACATATGTGGTCCTTGAATGAGTCCAGAATCGATACAGTCACGAATCTGCATATCGTAATCGTTTGCAGTACCTAAAACACGGATAAAAGTAACTCCTGAATGAAGATAGTCTTCACAGTGTTTTTGCGTATAGAATGCTTTCTCCATCAAACTAAACTTTTTATCGGTCCCAAAGCCGACAGGTTCCATAATGTGAACGTGGCAGTTAAAAAAGCCAGGGGTAACGACGTTGGCATGAATGACTTCTTCATTTGTTTCATGATATTCTTCAATGGAAACAATTTTTCCATCTTCAATTGAAATCAATTGATCATTCTTTGGTGTATCACTCAAACCATCAATCATTATTTTTGCGTGTACGATTAATTTACTCATAATAAAACTCCTTTTTATGTGATTATGAACCTTGAAAGAGAAATATGCAAGTGGTTTCAGAAAACAAATGTAAAAAAAGAGGGAATCCTTGGATTCCCTACAACATAGATTTAAATAAAATGTCGTTATAGTCTGGTAAAGGCCAGTCTTCTTTAGAAACATTGGTTTCAATCACATCCGTCAATTGACGAATTGTTTCCATTAATGGAAGTAATTCATCGGCCGCAAAACGAGCCGCTTGTTTTTCTGTTGTGGTTTCTTTGGTGATCAAAGATTCTAATGTATCTAAGTGATTGGATACTAATTCTAGAGGTGTATTGATGTTTTTTAAGATTTTAACTTCTAATGGAGCCTCAATGCCACTTGATTTTTTTGTTTGAATGATTTGAGCCAATTTAGCTTCATAACTAAAGATAGCTGGTAAGATTTGTTTTCTTAACATATAAGCCATTGTTTTAGCTTCAATTTGAACCACTTGGTAGTAATTTGTGAGTAGGATACTTTCACGAGCATGCAATTCACTAGCAGAATATACATTGTGTTTTTCAAATAATTGTAGATTCTTTGGATCTGTATAGTGAGGAAGTGCATCCGCTGTTGTCTTAAGCTCTAATAAACCACGTTTTTGTGCTTCCTTTTTCCATTCATCGGAATATCCATTTCCAGAGAAAATGATACGCTTATGATTCTTTAATGTCTTTTGAATCAACGCAATCAAGGCTTTTGTCATATCTTCTTGTTTAACACATTCCAATTCATCCGCAAACTGTGTTAATTCTTCAGCTACGATTGTATTTAAAATAGTGTTTGGACAAGAAATGTTTAGGTTGGATCCAAGCATTCTGAATTCGAATTTATTACCTGTAAATGCGAATGGAGAAGTACGGTTACGGTCTGTAGAATCTTTTGCGATTGGAGGAAGGGTAGAAACACCAAGTTCCAATTTACGATCGATTGTATCTACATATTCATTTCCCGCTTCAATGGCTTCAAGAATGGCTGTTAATTCTTCACCTAAATAGATGGAGATAATAGCTGGTGGAGCCTCATCTGCGCCTAAACGGTGGTCATTTCCGGCACTGGCAACAGAGATTCTTAATAAATCCTGGTACTCATCTACACCTTTGATGATGGCAGCTAAAACGGTTAAGAAACGAATATTGTCTTTTGGAGAATCACCAGGTTCTAAAATGTTTTCTCCTTCTTCTGTACAGAAAGACCAGTTGTTGTGTTTACCACTACCATTGACACCATCAAATGGTTTTTCATGTAGTAAACATACCAATCCATGATGAGAAGCTACTTTTTGTAGAACTTCCATAGTCAATTGGTTTTGGTCATTCGCAATATTTGTTGATGTAAATACAGGCGCCAATTCAAACTGACATGGAGCTACTTCTTTGTGTTCGGTCTTGGCATAAACACCTAATTTCCAAAGTTCTTCATCAACTTCTTCCATATAAGCTTTTACTCGTTCAGACAAACTACCAAAGTAGTGATCATCTAATTCTTGACCTTTTACGGGAGCCGCACCAAATAATGTTCTTCCTGTTACTAATAAGTCTAGACGTTCTTTGAACATTTCTTCATCAATCAAGAAATATTCTTGTTCTGGACCTACCGTTGTTTTGATTTTATGAATGTTGTAACCCATAATGTTCAATAAACGAACAGCTGCTTTGTTTAAGGCATCATTACTTCTCAATAATGGTGTTTTCTTATCCAAAGCACTACCATCGTAAGAGCAGAATAAGGTTGGAATATATAAAGTCTTTTCTTTGACAAAAGCTAGAGAAGTTGGATCCCATGCGGTATATCCTCTGGCTTCGAATGTGGCACGCAATCCTCCACTTGGAAAACTTGAGGCATCGGGTTCACCTTTGATTAATTCTTTTCCTCTAAAATCTGAAATAACAGATGTTGGCCCTGTTGGATTGATAAACGCATCATGCTTTTCAGCCGTAATACCTGTCATTGGTTGGAACCAGTGCGTATAGTGAGTTGCACCCTTATCCATAGCCCAGTCTTTCATGGCGTTTGCGACTACATCTGCGATTTCTTTAGGAAGTTCCTTTCCTTTTTCCATCACATCCATCATTTGTTTGTAGACGGCATGAGGCAAGTATCTTTGCATAGCAGATGTACTGAATACGTCACATCCAAAATATTCATCGACAATTTTCATTTTTCTAGTATCCTCCTGTCGCGTATATAATATCATTATTTTCACAAATGTTTTGAGAAAATTTTCTTTTTTTCAAATAAACTTCATTTTTTTTCGTATAAGAGTATGTAGGCAACCTGTCATTTAGTTTCTAATGCATATAATTAAATCCTTCTTTGTTGTTAAAAAATGAAGGTGAAATTGTTTCTTGGTCTATGATAGTTCATTTATACGTTGATACTAAATGTATCCAAAGATTTATCTAACGAATCATTGTTACAAAAAGTTGTCAAACTACAAAGAAATATACAAAACCATACTCAAATATCTAGATGAACAGTTAAATGCCTACTAGAAAAGAGGTGCTTATGAGAAGCGCTAATTTATTAAATGATTTCGCCTTTAAGTATGTTTTTGTCGAAGATTGTAAGGAGGCTAATGATGCCTTAAAATCATTACTCACGGTATTTTTAGAAAGGAAGGTAAATTATGTTGTTGTAAAGAATTCAGAAATGGTAAAAGACTATAGTAAAATGAAAAGTCCACGCTTAGATTTATTAGTTGAATTTGATGATCGGACATCTGTAGATTTAGAAATGCAGTTAAGACAAACAAAAGATAA
>ENA-OPSY01001141-OPSY01001141.1-human-gut-metagenome-genome-assembly--contig:-NODE-1141-length-16437-cov-3.251129_pt1 | contig 16437 bp, 10 predicted proteins | sample MGYA00241464_ERZ501920 | MGnify/ENA primary metagenome ERZ501920 (study PRJEB25962, sample SAMEA2042396) | human gut metagenome | biome: human gut; feature: human-associated habitat; material: faeces...
AGCGGCGGCAGCCAAGCCGGGAACAGTTAAGCTGTCAAGCATAAAAGCTGTTGATTACAACCAAATCAACATCAAATGGAAAAAAACTTCCGGAGCTACGAATTACATCGTATATTACAGGGAAGCTGGAAGCAGTAAATGGGTTAAGGTGAAAACATTGGACAGCACCAAATCCAGCTACACCCACACCGCTTCCAGTAAATACCCCATTATTGTAGGGCAGAAATATACGTATACAGTCAAAGCTTATAACAAAAAGACGAAAAAGTACGGAAGCTACAACACAAAAGGACTGACTGTAACAGCATCATTAAAGATGGTAACTGGAATTGAAGCCAAAATTGAAGGCACGACAGTTAAACTTACGTGGAACAAAGTAAGCGGTGCAGACAAATATGCTATTTATTCAAAAATCAAAGCAGGCGATAAATGGAATAAGATTATTACAATCAAAGATACTTCATCGTTTATTGACGTAAATCCGTGCGTAGACTGCACAAACTATTATTCTGTAAGAGGTTATTCTAGCAGTACTAAGACATATGGAGTTATGAATAAAACGGGAGTAAGTATTTATGTAAAAGACAGCGATGAAGTCAGAACAACAATAACACCAGAACCAACAGATACTCCTGACCCTGATGACGAAGTTGACCATGCTACACCAGAACAGAAAGCGCAGGAAGTATTCAAGCTTGTAAATACAGAAAGAATGAAAGCGGGATTACAGCCGTACAAGTATGATTTAAGACTTGAAAAGGCCGCGATGATAAGGGCTAAAGAGATTGCGGTTAAGTTTTCGCATACAAGACCAGACGGCAGAGATTCATACAGCGCTGTTTATGAAGCTGGAGTAGGATGTCCATCAGGAGAAAATATTGGTATGGGAACTACTAGTGCTGAATATATGATGATATTGTGGATGAATAGTACTGGTCATCAGGCCGCAATTTTATCAAGAAGCACAACTCATATTGGAGTTGGATATTACTCAGGGCATTGGGTTCAGCTTTTTTCATATGGGCCTGATGAAAAATGTACATTTACAATTGATGCAAATGGAGGAGCCTTTGAAGATGGGGCATCTGTCAAATCATTCCAATTCCCGCTTAAACAATCACACATCAGTATTTACGATACATTTCCTACACCAAGTCGTAATGGCTATAAATTTGATGGTTGGGTCACAGCTTATGGAGAGAAATATCATTATGTGACAGCAGATAGAAATGAAAAATTTACTGCATCATGGATTCCTAATTAAATACTTAAAGCACAGGAAAGGAGGACGACTTAGAGTCGTCCTCCTTTCTCTCGCGTTCTATTTGTTTTGTCTGCGTTTTTTCTTTTTATTTGATTTGTTATGTAGAATAAATCCACAGCTTATAATACTAAATCCAGCAAATCCAATAAATCCATATTTCCATCTGCCATCATCACCAGTCATTGGCATTCCGAATAATTGGTTATTAGTAATCTCATAAGTGCATTCATAAAAATACCATTTACCTGTATAATTGATGTCTTCTTTAGCTGTCGAAAACTTTACGTTTTTATATTTTAAAGCTTCATTAAATGTCATCGTAAATGGAAGCGTTACTTTAATTTTTTCTTTCATAAGGCCCATTCCAGGCTTAGTCTTAATTTCTGTAATCTGATATATACCCTTGCTTCCCTAAAAATCCAGTAGTACAATATGTACATAACCATAAAGGAGGATTCAGTTTATGAAGAGAAAAAGATGTTCATTCCTGGCATTGCTGGTTCTGGCAGTCATGCTGCTGATGCCGGCAACCACGCAGGCAGCCGCCAAGCCGGGAACGGTCAAGCTGTCAAGTATCAAAGCCACTGATTATAACAAAATTAATATCAAGTGGAAAAAGACTTCCGGAGCTACGAATTACATCGTATACTACAAAAAAGCCGGAGCCAGCAAATGGACGAAGGTCAAGACGCTTGACAATAAAAAGACAAGCTATACCCACACTTCTTCCAAGAAGTATCCGATTATGGTTGGTCAGAAGTATCAGTATACAGTTAAGGCGTATAATAAGAAGACAAAGAAGTCTGGAAGCTATAATAAGAAAGGCCTAATAGCGAATACAATCCCACAGACGGTAACCGGAATGGCTGCAACCTTCAATGATGAGGTTGACCCGACAGTAACAATTTCATGGAAGCCGGCAAAGGGGGCGACAAGCTATGTTGTGTATTTCAGAACAAAGGATAACACTCAATGGCTTAGGCTTGGAACTACCAAAAGTTTAAGTTACACAGATGAAGGCCCTTATCGTGGATATAACAACGCATATACTGTTCGCAGCTATGGCAATGGCGTATATGGAAAATACGACACAAAAGGAGTATCTGTATATGTTCCAAATGAAGAGACAGACACGCCAGAGCCAACAGTAAAACCACAGCCAACTGAGGCTCCAAAACCGACGGTTAAGCCGCAGCCAACTGAGGCTCCAAAGCCGACTACAAAGCCGCAGCCGACTGAAGCTCCAAAGCCAACCACAAAGCCGCAGCCAACTGCAACCCCAAAACCAACAGCAACTCCGACACCGAATCCAATTCATAGAGCAGATGCCGCAGAGATTAATCAGATGGTGCAGGAAGTTATCAGGCTGACAAATATTGAAAGAGCGAAAGTTGGTTCTGCTCCACTTCAATATCATGAAGGATTACAGAAAGCAGCTATGGTGAGAGCTAAGGAAATTAGTATTTCATTTTCACATACAAGACCTGATGGACGTAATTTAAGCACAGCTCTTGACGAAGCTGGTGTCGGGGGAAGCTCAGGAGAAAATATTGCCGCAGTATTTAGAACACCGGCCGATGTAGTTGAAGGTTGGATGAACAGTCAGGGTCATCAAGTAACCATGCTAAGCAGCAGGTCAGCATACATTGGTGTAGGTATTTATCAAGACGAAAAGGGAATATATTACTGGGTTCAGGACTTTGCGAGCGAAAAAGCTAATGATAAATGCACTTTAACAGCTGACGCTAATGGAGGTGTATTTCCTGACGGAAGCAATGTTTATTCTGCTCAATTTCCATATCAATCACATGTAACCTTTTCTAAGGACATGCCTCAACCAACACGAGATGGATATAAATTTGCTGGATGGCAAAGTGGAAGATTTACATTGTCCGGATTGAATATTACACTTAACACAACAATCAAAGCAATATGGGAACCAATTAATTAGCACAAAAATATAGAGCAGCCTGCCCGCATTCGCGGACAGGCTGCTCTTTTGTTTTTTCATTGTTTATTTTTTATGCTTGCGTTTTTTAGTTTTTTTATTGTTTGCTTCATATACAAGCCATACTGCAGCAAGAGCTGTAGTCATTCCTAAACCGATAAAACCATACTTCCACTTGCCATCATCACCAGTCATCGGCATCTTGAATGTCGCGTTATTGGTTACTTCATACAGACAATCATAGAAATACCATTTATTTGTGTATCCTGCGTCCTCTTTTGCAGAAGAGAAATCTACATTTTGATATTCCTGTGCTTCCTGCATCGTCATTGTAAACGGCAATGTAAATACAATTGGTTCTTTTAGCAATGCATTTCCGTCTTTTGTCTTAATTTCAGTAACTTGATATGTTCCCTGGTCAAGATTGTCAAAAAATACTTTACCTTCGGCGTCGGTATGTCGTACCGTAGACTCTCCTTCTTTAAGCAGTCTCTTAAAGTTTGGATGCTTCTTAGATGTTGGCTGAATGACCGCTTCAAGAAATTCTATTTCAAATTCAAAAGCAGGCAGCAACCATTGTCTGGCATTTTTCTACGACATCAACAATCCCACCCTGCCGTACTATACATTTCTCTACATTTTTTTCTGACGGAACATTATACATAGCATCTTTCAGAATATTTTCCATAATTGCCCTGAGCCCTCTGGCTCCCGTTTTACGCCGGATGGTTTCCCTGGCAATTTCCCGCAGGGCATCTTCTTCAAATTCAAGTTCTACCCCCTCATACTTAAAAAATTCTTTGTACTGGCTTACAATACAGTCTTTAGGCTCTGTCAGAATCTTAACCATTGCTTCCTCGTCTAACTCATTTAATGATACGATAACCGGCAGACGGCCGATAATCTCAGGGATTAATCCGTACTTCACAAGGTCGTCTGTTTCCACCTGGCTTAATGCCTCACTGATAGATTTTTCTTTTCCTTTATCTACATTTGCACCAAAGCCGATAGATGTATCTTTTGCTGTTCTTTTATTGATTATCTCTTCAAGTCCTGGAAAAGCTCCGCCGCAGATAAATAAAATATTCTCTGTATTGACCTGAACGTATTTTTCATTCGGATTGCGTCTCCCACCGTTAACCGGAACGTTAGCAATAGTGCCTTCAACCAGTTTCAAAAGCGCCTGCTGGACACCTTCACCTGCTGGGTCTTTTGCAGCCCCTGAGCTTCCACCGGATTTTGCAATCTTATCAATCTCATCCAGGAAGATGATTCCGCGCTCTGCTTTTTCAACGCTTCCGTCAGCAGAACGGAGAAGTTTCGTTAAGATGGTTTCAACATCATCACCAACATACCCTGCCTCAGTAAGGGAAGTGCAGTCAGCGATTGCGAAAGGTACATCAAGCATCTTCGCAACTGTCTGAGCCAGCAGGGTCTTTCCGCTTCCGGTTGGGCCAATCAGCAGGACGTTACTTTTTGACAGCTTGACGTCTGACTTGATGTCCATTCTTTTATAATGGTTATAAACAGCAATAGCGATTGAAATCTTCGCGCTGTCCTGGTCAATAATGTATTTATCAAGTTCTTTCTTGATTTCTCTTGGTGTCATTTTTTTATTGCGCTTTTTTGCTTTTGCCTTTCCGTCTGATTTGCCCCTGACATCTAAAGCCTGTCCAAGCAGCTTTACGCAATCTTCACAGATATAATTTCCATTAGCAGAAGAGCGGAAGCCCTTCTTAGGTGGAATGATTTTAGTGTTACAAAACTGACAAATTGCTTCTCTATTATAAGCTGGCATAATTATTTCCCTCCATTCGATTTATTTTTTTACTGTATGACTCTGCCCGTATGTATCAAGCAGCTATTTTTCTTTTTAAGTATAAACTCAGATTTTCTACCGAAATTTCTTCCTGAACAGCGTCTGCAATCTCCATTGCTTCTTCATCTGTAATAACTGCAGCACTGCATAACTCTCTCAGCAGATAATAAAAATCTGAAACTGCCTCCCCACAAACTTCAATCTCCATCTGGCACTCCTTCTCCACTGCCTTTTCCTGGGCTTTTTCAATCTCCTCACCAGTTACTCTTATACAGCATTTTCCTTCCTTTTTCATCTTATAGACTGCTTCTTCCAGGCAATGGTTCTTCGTTTTTTCCACGACTTTTTTTATCTTAGCAAACAGTTTCTCGTAAGAATCACGGATATTGTTATAATAATCTTCTACCTGATTCAGATTCTTATTATTTTTGTTAGTGTAAATTTCATTAAATTCTCTCATTGGTTTTCCATCCTTTCTTCACAATATACATTAATTCTGTCCAGGTAATTCCATATAAAAAGCCTCGGCAATCTGGTCAGCTTCTGAAGGTGAAAGTTTTTCTGTTTCCATTAAGTCTTGAAGCTCTTCGAAAAATTCGTGTTCAGACGCCACATAAGCATCCCATTCAGACTTAGTCTTTTCCATTACAGCCTTTTTCCGAGCTTCATTAATTTCTTTTGTTGATATATCGCAAGAGGTTTTCTTCTCTCTCTCCTTTTTCACTACTGCTTCTGTAAGATAAAAAAGTAGAGCTTCTTCAACTACTTTATCAGTCTTATCAATTAAAATCTTAATTGCCTTGCGGGTTCTGTCGTAAAACTTCTCCAGTTCCTGAAGGTCTGCATGGTTTTTATTATCGTAAAGTTCTTTAAATGGTCTCATAAAAGTTTTCCCCTTTCGTAAAAGATATTTATATGAAATCTCATCTGATAAACCGGCTTCCGGTTTTCAGGTAGTGGTTAATAAGTTTCCGGGATAACGTTTTTTATGTATGCTGTATATAATGTTCCACATATCCCGATTATGACATAAGATTCAGATAATAAAATGTTTCTACTATGTTCCTTTCATAAGCATTTCTCCTCTCTTTCATAGTCCTGTTTCTATATACAATACTGTATGTTTTATTCACAGTATCAACATATCATAATTTATTTTCATAAGCAATACTATTTCTATCATTTCACATTTATTTCACAATATCAGATATTTTCTGATATCTAATTCTGTTTTTCATTTCAACCCTTACATCATATCTATATTTTTATATATACAATACTGTATATTTTTGTTGACTGTATCATTATCAAATGTTATTATCAATGTGAAGAATAATACAAGGAGATGTATTTAATGGAAAACACGCATACATGGACTTGCCAAAACGACTTGGGAATGACTGTTCAGGAATATGCCAGCACTTATAAACTTTCCTACGAAACGGTCAGAGCCAAAATAATCCGATACAAAGAAGAATTAGAAGGACATATAAAGATACGAAAAAAAACAAAATATCTGGACGATTTTGCAGTAGAATTTTTAGAGAACCACCGGAAACCCAAATCAGAATTTTCAGATGAATTAATGAAAACTCTGGCTCAGACCTTAAAGTCCACTCTCGGGTCAACCTCTGGAGAAATCACAATATCCTCTCCTTCCAATATTAATAACGCCTCATCAAGGCCACTGCCAAACTCTGTATCATACGGGATACCAGGGGATAAGGCAGTGCACCCCCAAAAAACTGATAAGGAATCTTCCACCACTGACAACCAGGCACTTATCGCGCAATTATCAGAAATACAACAACGTTATGAAGCCCTGCAGAAAGAGTATACCGCCCTGTCAGAAAAATATTTATTGGACACTACAACATTGAGAGCACAGTTACAATATGCAGAAAAAGCGGTTGAACTTGCAGAAAAGAATGCCAAGCGATGGTATAACGTCACCGTGCAAAGTATGAAAACTTTTCAATCTCACGTCACTCAGCCAAATAATATGGTAGCATTTGATATCCCTGACGAAGATAACACTGACCTGTAACATGGTGGTGTGGACGTGATTTTATGATTTTTGAGTAATCCTCAACACCACAAGGGCGCAATTACTGACCACCTATAAGGTGTTCTCGGGCATCCACCTTCCGGTGTCTCCTGCCCTCCTGCCGTCCTTCGTCCGTCACCCCAAAACCGTTCTCCCGATAACGAGAAGAGCAGCCAGACAATCCGGCTGCTCTTCTCTATTAAAAAAGTGTGTATTACTGCATGAGTGAAGTGTTCATGCACTTTCAGAGTACTACATTCTTCTCTAACAGACAAGTCTTTTCTACAGATTCCCCCGCAATCTTTCACAATCTGATATTTTATCACCTATTTGATTGACTCTTCCATCTTCCGGTACTATAATCAGACATATAAGGAAAAGGAGGTCTTCATCATGAAAACATGGAAAAACAAGTTTCAAAAAGTTCTGGCAATCCTGCTTGCTATCTGTCTCGTTACCGGATTCATGGAAGTCTCGCAGGTACAGGCAGCAACTAAGAAATCCGGCACGACATATTATTATACCCATTTAATACGTCAGAAAGGCGGCAAACAACCGGGTGCGAACGGATATTATTACGATACCGGAACAATGAAAGTCATATGTAAAGGGAACACATTGACAATGTATTCCTCATTTAACAAATCCAAAAACAGAGTATTGAATACAAGCAAGAAAAATTTTGTAAAATACGGAAAACATACCTTTAAACTAACTTCCAAGACAAAATACTTCTCACTTGAATTTAACCCCGAAAATCCAGATAAGCCATATAGAAATAATTATTCCAAGTCAAACTTTATAAATATCATGAAACGCTTGAATGGTTTAGGCGCATGGATTACAGTAAAAAATGGTAAAGTCGTTAGTATGCAACTTTGTTCATAACAGGAAAAGCGTAGAACAGGTAATCATCCCTACTCTACGCTTTTCTCATCTAACGCATCCAATTTATTTAGAGGTATACATCTTATTTCCTATTATCTGGCAGAAACCCGAATCCGGATTCCTTCTTGTTTCCATGAAATCTTAGTAGTACAATATAATACAACATAAAGGAGGATTCTGTTTATGAAAAAAAGAAGATTTTTTCCCTGCCTGCTGTTTTTGCTGGCAGTCATACTGCTAATGCCGGCATCCATTCAGGCTGCATCTGCACCGGACACGGTTAAGCTTAACAGCATTTCAGCTCCGGCCTATAACAAAATCAACGTCAAGTGGAAAAAGACATCAGGCGCCACTCATTACATCGTTTATTATAAGAAAGAAGGAACGAAAAAGTGGACAAAAATCAAAACGCTTGATAATACCAAGAGCAGATACACTCATACTTCTTCCAAGAAGTATCCAATCGTTGTAGGCCAGAAATACACCTATACTGTAAAAGCATACAACAAAAAGACCAAAAAAGCAGGGTCTTATAACAGCAAAGGCCTTACGACTTACACTAAGCCGGAAATGGTAAAAAACATTAAAGCTGTATATAAAGATGGTATCGTAACCCTGACATGGGATAAAGCAGCAGGCGCTGACAAATACCTTGTATATCGTCAAGATGATGGTAAGTGGAAAATGCTGGCGCTGAAAAATTCATTATCATATGAAGATGCAGCTTACAAAAAAGGTGAAGTCAATACCTATATGGTACGCGGTTATTACAGTGGTAAGAAGACGAAAGGAAGCTACGACAAGGACGGAGTTTCTGTTAAGGTTCCGGCTGATGCAGCAAAACCTACTGAGAAGCCAGAGCCAACAGAAAAGCCGGTGATTCCAACTCCTACCGCTACACCGTCTCCGAAACCTACAAAGGCTCCAGACCCAACAGAGACTCCGAAGCCTACCGAAAAGCCAGCGACTCCTACACCGACAGCTACACCGAAGCCGGTTACTCCAAAACCTACAAAGGCGCCGGAACCTACTGAAAAACCGGTAACCCCGACTCCTACTGCTACACCGACAGAGAAACCGGCAACACCTACACCAACCGCAACGCCGATTCCTACCGCTACTCCTACACCGAGTCCAGAACCTGAGATGAGTGTTGAGGAAATGGCCTCCGAGGTTATCAGGCTGACAAATATTGAGAGAGTTAAAGCAGGGCTTTCACCATTACAGCATCATGCAGGACTTCAGAGAGCCGCAATGGTCAGAGCTGAAGAGATTACAAGAAAGTTCTCTCATACAAGACCAGACGGAACAGACAGTAGTACAGCGTTATATGAAAACGGAGTTTCATGTTCATGCGGCGAAAATATTGCTGCAGGTCAAAGAACCCCAGAAGCAGTTGTCAGAGCATGGATGAACAGCCCTGGACATAAAGCAGCAATTCTTGACCCGGATGCAACGCATATTGGTGTCGGGGTATGTAAAAGTCCAATTACCGGGCAGTGGTTATGGGTTCAGGATTTTTCATATAATCCAGACATACAGGGAACTGTAATTTTTGACGCAGACGGAGGAGTATTTAGCAGTAATGGAAGTAATACCTTAGCAGTTACTGGACCAGTTGATAAAATTATCCGTATGTCTGAAATTGAAGTGCCAAGCAGAGAAGGATATACCTTTGCTGGATGGGAAGATGGAATTTCCGGAGTAAGAATTCGCAAGAATGTAATTAGAATTCTCGCCACTTGGACGCCAATTTCCGAATCTTAAACACAAAAAAACAACGCATCGTAAGATGCGTTGTTTTTTATTTTTTTTGTTCTATTGTTACCTTTATCTTTCAGCTTTTTCAGATTTATCTTCTTTTCCGTCTATGTTTTCTCTTATTTTTCTTCTTTTCATCAAGAAGTAAATATAAGCATCCGGTAAACGCAATTGCGGCAAATCCTACAAAGCCATACATCCAGGTTCCATCAGAACCGGTCATCGGCATTAAGAATACCTGATTGTTTTTGATTTCATACTTGCAATCAAAGAAATACCATTTTTTCGTATAGTTTGTATCTTCTTTTGCAAGGTCTTTGTTTACATTTCCGTATGAGTCAGCCTCATCTTTCGTCAGCTGTAACGGAAGCGTTATCTTGATTACGTCTGTCAGCAGTGCACATCCATCAACAGTCTTCGTCTCTCTGATTTCATAATCACCCTGGTCAAGATTCTCCCATGTGATTTTTCCATCTGCGTCAGTTGTTGCTGTTGTAGTTTCACCAACATTCAACAGGCGGCTAAAGCTCTCGCTCTTGTTATTTGTTGCTGTTTCAGATTCTTTTACAAATTTAAGTTCAAATTCAACGCCAGCAAGCGGTGAACCATCATCTTTATATTTTGTAAGCTGTACCTTTGCAGGTTCAAGGTCGTTGTATACTGTCTTTGACAGGTCAACGGTAGAACCATTCTGTGCATCTGCAAGATTTACTACGAATGGCTCGCTGTTTAAAACATATGAAGCAGGAGTGCTTACTTCTGTAAATCTCAACTGTCCGTAATAAGGAAGAACAATATTGTTGTTAAATTTGAAGAACTCATCTGAACGATACTGTGTTAAGCTTGTTACAACATGGTTGTCATCAAATCTTACAATACCATTTGCGTCAGACTGTAAATACCATGTACGTTTTACATTATCAGAATTTCCATTAAAGTCGTCAATGTATTCTACCTTGAATATTGTGCCGGAAATCGGGTTTCCTTTTGCACTTAATTTCTTGATAGTCATACGGCTGTCTAAGACTTTCGGGTCATCTGAGAACTGTACTTCAATTACACGGTCTTTGTCCTGAGGCATTGTTACAGAGAACGATTTTGTTACTCCGTAATTATTATGTCCAAGAGGAGCTTCTATTTCAGTTACTTTATAGCTTGTGATTTTTGGATTCAAAGCCATATTGGCGATGCCCTCATCATCTCCGGTGTATTCATCGATATTATCAATTACTTCATCAGAAGAATCAGAATAATCAGCATCAAGTAATGCATCCACATCTTCAGAAATTGCATTGTTTGCATTCACTACGTCGTCAGAGAGGCTGTCAGATGTAGTATCTACATCTTCCATATCATCAGACGTTTCGTCTGCTGCAATCGTATCATCTAAAGGTGCAATTGTTGTTTCATCCACTACTGCCCGGTCGGTATCCTCATAATCATTTGCTACAGCTGTCTGATATGCATTATTCGGAAGCTGTAAGTGATTTGAAATACCATTCTCTTCAGTTGTTAAGGTACCGGTAAATCCACCACCTGTAACTGAGAATTTACCACCTTTCAGTGAATATCCATCCAAATCCATAAGGTCTTGTCCTGCTCTTGACGTCTTCTTTACGTAGACATATCCGGTTCCAGGTGTCGGCGGTTCATCCGTCGGCGTTGGTATTGGGGTTGATGTCGGTGTAGGTGTATTCGTCGGTGTTGGAGTAGGTGTATTTGTAGGTGTTGGCGTCGGAGTGCTTGTCGGCGTCGGAGTAGGTGTATTTGTAGGTGTCGGCGTCGGAGTGCTTGTCGGTGTTGGAGTCGGTGTATTGCTTGGAGGTGGTGTTACCGACTGTGTGATTACTGGTGTTGGAGTAGGTGTATTTGTCGGTGTCGGCGTCGGAGTGCTTGTCGGTGTCGGCGTCGGTGTATTGCTTGGAGTCGGTGTTACCGGCTGTGTGATTACTGGTGTCGGTGAAGCTGTCGGAGTTAAGTTTACGATACCTCTATCTCCACCAAATGTCTGCAATTCGCCAGATTCGTCTCCTCTATTTTTTAATGCGTCATATGTAGAGCGGTTCCATGTTAATGTATATCTTTTAGTTGAATCAAAGATATATCCGGCAGGAGCTCTATATTCTTTACAATATAATACATATGAATCAACTGATGATTCTATATCTTTTATTAACGTAATGTCTGAATATCCATTAGCATTTGTCGTTAATTCATCAACCATATCTCCACTTTCATCATACACTCTAAAAACAACTCCCTCTACAGGATTTCCATCACCATCAACCTTCTTTACTCTATAACGCAATTTCCATTTTTCAGAAACCTTCTCATCATACACACCAAGTCCATTGATACCATTTTCTCCAAATATTCTGGTCTGGCCATCATCATTCGCTTTTGTCAAAGTTAAAGGATATATAGTATCATTTCTCTGATATCCTTCTGGCGCTTCTATCTCACGGCAATATACAGTAGTGCTGTTGACGCCTCCGTCAAACTCCATCCTGTAAGTTCCAGTGTAACCATCTATGTCAGATTTAAGTCTTGCGATTAAGTTGTTGCAGTTTCTGTCACTATAGATTCCGAATACAGCATTGCTTAACGGAGTTCCATCTGCTGCATCCATTTTCTTAGTCATCAAATCAACGTTCCAGCCATCCGGGTATTCAATGATAGTTAAGTCTTCAGCTTCCAGGTCTGGAATCGTGTAAACTCCATTGCTGTCCAGGCGTCCTGTCAGTTTGATTGAATGTGTCTGAGTGTCAATCTTATATCCGGCCGGAGCCTTAACTTCTGTTACCCATAAAGAACCGGAAGGAATTGCCCAGGTTCCGTCATCAAGTTTCAACGGGTCATCACTCCAGCTTCCATTAAAGTTTGAAACATAATGGTTGCTGTCATATAAAACTTCACCGTTTGAATCAGTCTCGAAATACCAGGTGTACATAGGATTATATCCATCCTCTGGCTCTAATGGAGAATAAACAACTTTGAAAGTTGCTCCTGAAAGAGGTCTTCCATTTGGGTCTGTTTTTGAAAACATTTTTCCTGTTAATCTGAACGGGTTATTCGCAACTGCCGTTCCGGAATTTCCGGTCTCAACGTTTGTGAATTTGTTTATCGTCTTTCCTGCTATTATATCAAAATAATACGTATTCGTATTCTGTACGGTTCCAGGGTTACGTTTTGATTCCTGCAGATAATATCTACCAGGTTTCAATCCTTCTACCATGACAGAATATGATGTATCATCTGTATTGTTAGCAGAAACAGCTACCGTCTTAACTAATCCAGAGCATGTCTTTGTTGCAGTATCATAGTCTGAATAAATCTTAAACTGAGTGTTAATATACAGTCTCGGTGTTTTTGAAGCAAAGTTTGACGGATTGTAGATTTTCTTGTTCAGCTGGAAATCTCCAGTGCCTGGGGTGTTTATAAACGTTGGAACGTTATATAATAATGTACGCGTTTCGTTATCAACTGCTTTTAATGATACAGTTACAGGTTTGCTGTTAAGCTGATATCCATCAGGTGCTTCTACTTCTGTAATTGTTAAACATCCAGGAGGTAATACCGGGTCATCTGCTGCATTCAGCGGAGCTTCTGATGACTTAACAGTTTTTCCGTTTGGTAATTTATATGTAGTATGAATATGTTTATTATCAAGAATAATTTCGCCATTAGTATCGGTTTTTGCATACCATGTTGCTTCCGGAGAACTTGTTGAGTTTGGTTTATACTCAATTTTAAAATATGCTCCAGATAAAGGTATTCCTTCGTTATTTTCTTTCTTTAAAATTATTCCATAATAATACTGTGTGTAGTTAAGAACATATGTTCCTGAAACATTCTCTGTGACACTGTCGCTTTCAACGTCATCTCCTGTCTGCCATGAAGGATTAGATTCGTTTAGATAAAAGATATATTTGTCGTGATTTAACACACAGCCATTGCTGTTAGTTTCTTCAACTACTTTATATTTACCTTTTTGAAGACCTTCCACGCTTACACTATCTCTTGTAGCACCAGATAGTGTTACGGTTTTTTGTTCTTTCCAGGCATTGTTTGTATATCTGTATATTGTGAATTTTGTATTCAATCTTACACGATAAAACTTTGCTGCCCACTCTTCATTAACAAGTCTCTTCCTGATGGTGATACTATATCCAGAAGTTCCTGTAAAAGATTCGTAACCTGCCAACTCTTGATAATTTCCTGACATAGAAGCGTTACCGACAGCGTCAAGCCTTACTGTAAGCTTGTTTGTGCTTGAATTATACGTTGCTTTAGCCGTTATTGTAAATGGGAATTGGTTTGAGGCATACCACCCAGTATGCTGTCCTTCTCCCCATGTAGTACAGTCGGCACATATTAACTGATTTGTATTTAACCACGCTTTAAAATTTTTCATGTTTGCTGCATCGTACGAATTTGTAAGTCCGGAAACCCATTTAGCAATGGCAGCTTGACCGCTTGATGTAATGCCCAACATTACCGTTCTATATCCAACTGCACCAATACCAACATTTGCACCATGAGCCTGTCCTACGCCGATTGCGCCAAAGTTTTTAGTATTAGTTCCGCTTGCATAAGCAACGATATCACCCTCATCTTCTGGTGGAGTATTAACATTTCCGTATGTTTGTTCTATTTCATTAATGTCATCTTTTGTTATATAATTATCTTTAATTGGATACCATGCTCCAAAATAGCTTTGGCCTAAAGCAAATGTACAAATATTGTTTGTATCATCAATGGTTATATACTCATCATCTTTGAGGCTAACGTTATAGGTGTAAATTTTTCCTGAATCGGAATCTACTGTTGTAAAGTTTACAGCTTCAGGGTTTTCTTCGCCTGCACCATTTAACACTTTTACAACAGGATTAATTTCATTAAAAGTATTAATATTAGATACCTGTACAGTAAAAGTTACATTTGATTGTTCTGACGCATAAAGTTCGCCATATTCAAGTCTCTCGCCGTTCATTCTTACGTCAATACTGTCATTTAAGACTTTAATCCTATGGCCATCAAGATGGTCTACTACATTGATAGTTGTATCTACATACCATCTGTATTTAGGTAATGTAAAATATGAAACAACATATCTTAATGTATAGCTTCCAGGCTTAGACACATCAAAATCTCCAAGGTCGCCTGTTGTTGACATTCTAAATCTTGAGATATCGTATCCATTAGTTACGACGTCTGGATTCCAGCTTGTGTCATTTACTAATACATTATAAGTCTTGCCCTGCAATATAGTACCAGCCAATTCTGGAACACCTACTCCATCTGCGTCTCCTATTGGAGCCCAATCTGGAAGAATATTGTTACATTCGCTGGATTTGGCTGTAGCCATATCTGCATCTTCAACTACAACGAATTTAACCTCTTTGTTCCAGTAGTAGTCAGGATTGTCTTTCAATGACTCTTTGTATACTACAGTAAAAGAATCGTCGTCATTCCATGTTTGCTGGTCTGTGTTTCCATCTACAGATACTACTTCAATATTAGTGTTTTCGTATTCACTATAAGTATTGATGTCAAAATACTTGTCTTTCTTTGCGACAGCTTCAGTTTTGTATATGTATGATGCACATGAAGGGTAGCCCTCTTCATCTGCGATATCACCTTCTGTATCAGATTTTGCCTCATCAGCTGCAAGTTCTTTTTCTTCATCAATCTTGTCACCAGTAACTAATTCGGTTGAGATGTCACTGTCATTTAATAATTCATCTTCATTTTCGTCTTCATTACTTGTTGTTGCAGATGAGTCTGTTTCTTCTTCAATACTTTCAGTGGTACCATCACCTTCCTCTCCATCCACAACAGCTTTCTCTTCACTGCTGCTTCCGTCAATTCCAATGTCGTCATTAACAGTCAAGTCTCCCATCTTGTCGTCTGCGTCAGCATCATCTTCCGCCGTTTCACTTCCGGCTTCAGTACCTTCAGTTTCAGTATCTTCAGCATCTGCTGTCTTATCAACATCCTCAACGGTATCATTAACTGTCAAATCGCCAGACAAGTCATTTTCAGTCTTATCCTCTTCGCCGTCTGCTTTTCCGTCTTCGCTCTTTTCGTCGTTAACGGTCAGGTCGTCGGTCAGGTCTTCCTGAGTATCTTTCTTGTCTTCTGCTTTTACTTCCTCAACTGTAATATCGTCTTCAGGGGTCTCTGTCTTCTCAAACCCAATCGTTATTGTCTTATCCGCATTAACAAAGGTTGGATACATAAAAGACGTAACCTTTTCGTCAAACCCGGTTTCTTCGGGCTTGCTCGTGTCGTCGTCTACAAGCTCGTACAGGTTAATGACATACCCGTCATCTGCCTCGGCTTTGACACTCACGATATTGTCAGCTTCCGCTTCGTATACATACATGTAAGCATTCTCTGCCGCATTCTCACTTGAGATAAGCAGGCCGTCCTGGTCATACACGTCTATATACTCACTGCCATCCTGTTTCTCATCCAGGCGGATGGTCTGCTCCTGGTCTCTTCCTTCTGCTATGATGGCTTTACCACCAGCTGTTTTAAGGTTAAGGAAAAGGAATTTTGTTTCTTTTTCTTCGCTGCTGTCATCACTATCATCTCCGAGAGTAAACGTCTGGGATACGGTGCCGTCATCATTTACAACAATGCTGTCAGCGACATTATCGCTTGCGAATGCGGTATATGAAGACAGAACCGGCGATGCGGCGGTC
>ENA-OPSY01001151-OPSY01001151.1-human-gut-metagenome-genome-assembly--contig:-NODE-1151-length-16364-cov-3.432093_pt1 | contig 16364 bp, 19 predicted proteins | sample MGYA00241464_ERZ501920 | MGnify/ENA primary metagenome ERZ501920 (study PRJEB25962, sample SAMEA2042396) | human gut metagenome | biome: human gut; feature: human-associated habitat; material: faeces...
AAATGACAACTCAGGCTTACGCCTTCGTTACCAGAATAAATATAACCAAGCCTCGCAGAGGCTGACAAACGAAGCCGCAAGGCTGAGTGTAGTGTAGCGCACGAACGGGGATTCAGACCCACGTGCATTTGACCGCGGACGACTTTTTGTCAGCCGGGGATTTCCTGTTCTTTGTTAATATGCAAAATAAGAAGAAAAATATAATGTTTTTTAAAAAAATAATTTTGCATTTCTTTCTGTCTTTGCTGTCTATTCCCCTATTCCACACTCCCCTTTTTTCAGCATATTAATCTTGAAGCACAAAAAAATTCACAAAGAAAGGAACAAAAAAAATATGAAGTTTACAAAAAAGTTATACGAAGGAGCCACACTGTATGGCAACGATATGTACGTTAAGGATATTGACGTCTTACCAGATGCAACCGAATTCAAGTTTCTCGGAGAAGCACCGTATACAGGCATCAAATACTACTATCTGCTGGATATCAACAAATCTTTCCCGAATGTCAAAAGAATCTATATTGATAAAAACGTCCGCGGCATTCAGATGAACAACCAGTTATTTCCGAATGTTGAGGAAATCGTCTCAGACAACGACACATACAAAAATACCGGCGCCGGAATGCTGATGCGTATTACCGGCAAGAATACTGGCACGCTTATCAATACATTCTGCAAAAAACCAGGCGAGCCTATGGACATGAAAAATGTTGTGGCAATTGCGTCTATGGCTTTTGCTGGATGCAAAAGTGCAAATTTCATTAATATGAAGTTTGAAGATATTTCTTGCGACGTTGATGCATTTAAAGGGTATGAAGGCGTTGGTGACCTGCCTGTTGTGGAAGGCGTTCATATGCTCGACAATATGGTGATGGAGGTTTGTGACAGGGTACCTGACAGTGCCAGGAATATCAGTAAAGGCATTGACTTTTCTGGCAGGACACTTACCGTACATGATATATCTATTGTTTCCCGGTTTTATCCCAAGTATTGTCCAAGCAAAGTCATCGTTGACAACGACGGGGTAATCAATCCACAGGATTTGCGTACGGTATTAAGAAGTTACAGAATTGCAAGCATAGAAATCTCTTCCGGCAATCCGTATTATTCAACACATGATGGTATTGTATACAACCATGACCGTACTTATTTATTCGGATGCCCGTCAGGCAGAACTGGAAAGGTTGTTATCCCCGACGGGGTCAAAGAAATCAATGAATCTGCATTTTATGGCTGTAAAATCACAGACATCGTCATTCCAGATTCAGTTACGGAGATTGGCGCATCTGCATTTGTATCAACCGACATTGAGTCCTTTGCATTTAGTAAAAGTATGGATACTATTCCGGAGTCAATGTTCAGTTCATGCCGGAACCTTACGGATATAAAAATACCAGCACACATCAGGAAAATCGAAAAATATGCATTCAGCAATATCAAAATACATTCAGTTGAACTTTCTGAAGGTTTAACCGAGATTGGGGGGAATGCATTTGTATTCAATCCGGACTGCGATTACGATACTGAAGTTATACTACCAGCGTCAATTAAAAAACTTGACAGCCATAGTCTTTACGGCGTAAAGCACATCATAGTCACAACCGACAGTAACGGAATGCTTCCTCATAACCTGTTTGATGCCATCGGCACCGGAGACAATTCATTCAAGAGGATATCTACAAAGCTGACCGTAGACGGCAAAGATTATCTAATTCCTTTTGCAGGCGGGAAGCTGTCCAAATGGGACGAGTATTTCAAAATGATTCCGTTTGACGAAGACATCATCTGGAATTTTTACCAGGATATTGACGACATGGAGCCAGACCTTATTAGAAGGTTTCTCATAGAGCTCTACCCAACAATTGATAACCAGAAGGTAAAGACAGAAATCGGAAAAAAGCTCAGAGCCTTTCAGCGAAGTATATTTAAAATGTGTCTTTCCGACACCGACGCTTCCGGCAATAAAATCAATGACAACAGCAATGACAAGTTGTTGCTCAAATATCTGTCATATAATTTATGTACAGAGAACGCGCTAAAAACTCTTGCGAATAATGCAAACAAACTCGGCAAGGTTGATATCAAGGCATATGTCTTACAGGCAATAAGTAACCTTAACGACTCCAAGAAGACTTCTTTCAGATTGTAAACGCACAACAGCCCGGCAGCTTCGCTGCCGGGCTTCTTTTTTTTCTTTTTTCTCTTTTTTTACCTCTTTTTTCGCTTTCCGGATTCCGCCGCTTACATTCTCTTCCAGATATGCCATTCCATTTTCCGTCTGAACATTTTTTCCGATATTTTTTCAGCCAGTTTTTTTAAGTTCTTTGAGATATTTTTCTTTTTCATTTTCTGCCTCCTTTTTTTTATTTGTATATACAATATGCAGAAAAGCCAGAAAAAATCAGCACCACAAAAAAAGCGCCTGGGAACCAGGCGCAAATGCTAAATTTCAAAATCAGTTTTTGTATCCATTCTGTTTAATGCATCCAGTGCATACGCTTTTAGCGACAGGCCCTCTGTCTTATCAGCAAAGCTGATAATTTTCTCAATCGTTTGTTTGGTGCATATGTCCAGAGATAGCATAAATATAAAATCTTCGACATCATATCGATACTTGCAGTAATTATTGATAATATATTCCTGATTATCCCTCAGCATATCCAGCATTTCTTTTTTACTCTGTTCTTCTATGTCTCCATCAACGGCTTTATATGCACGCATGATGAACTCATATCGCTCCATTGGCTCTGTTATATATTTAAACTGCCGCCATAGAATCTGGTCATCAAATGGAAGAGACATAACGTAATCGTCGATAGTCTGAAAATGAGACTGGCTTGGCAGGATGTATTGTTTACCTCTAATCTTAACGTATATATCAGCACCAGACTCATACGTGTCCAGAGACATGAAAAAGCCTGGTGGAATTTTATTAGTCAGCGTTACATTTTTGATATTTCTCAAAGCGCCATCTCCAATCATCTTCACAGATGACGGCAATATGATTTTTGTGTCATTAGCAGTACTCACTTCAAACGCATTTAGGCCAATCCTCTCAACTCCTTCATCAAGTACGATATCCTCTGCATTGCATGCAGAAAACGCAGATGACATGATTTCCTTGATATGCGATGGGATATGAATATGTTTTATATTTTTGCAGGTGGAGAACATATATTTTCCAATGTATGTCATTCCTTTTCCAAGAGTAAAATCCTGAATATGTGATTCAGTAAATGCTGATATCCCGATTTCCGTTACGGAATCCGGGATTACTACTTCGCTTATCTTACATGACCGAAAAGCGTGCCGGCCAATCGTAGTTACGCCATCCGGAATCACTACCTTTCCGCTTTTTCCAACTGGGCATCTTATCAACGTCTTCTTATCGGCTGTATATACTATGCCATCAATTGATGTGTAATATTTATTTTTCGGATTGATGTCGATATTTTCAATACTTGTATTGCCAGCCGTATAGATTTCATCTGGTGATATGATTCTTTCATTATCAACATATATGCGTTTAGGCATATGGGCAGGGTAGATATTACTTACAATGCCAGGGTTTGTCAATTTTACATTCCGTCCGGAAAAGTCAATATATCTGTTGATAGCTGTAGTACACGCCGGAATTGTATTACTCACAGTCATCATGATGTTTCCCATCATATGCGCACCATCTACAACCGGCAACTGATAGATACCCTTGTACTGATAAAACGCTTTATAATCGCAGAGAATTTGTTCTGAAACATTTGTGACATTGCCAGAGCAGCAGTTCACAAAAGCATAGTCTTTGATACGGTTGACATTTTTGAGGTCTATATTCTCTCCTTTTTTTTTGCAGAACGTGTTTTTAAGGATGTATATATCCTGAACGTCGTAATGTTCAATAAGGACATTTCCGGACAGAAAATACTTACTGTCAGAATTTACTCTATTGACATTAGGGAATGTATTATTTGAAATGCTTATATTTCGTACATTCTCGCTGATATACAACCTTTCAACACTGGGACAGCGGCAATCACTTTGAATCTTAACTTCTATTGCATCACAGTCTTTAAGGCTTTCAAAAAACACTTCCTTAACACCGTCCTCAACTTTGATATCTAATATAGTAACAGTTGTTAAGCGCCGGTTACCATAAAAGGTCACGCCAGGCTGCGGGATTTTTAGTTCAAGCTTTGTCATTATGATGCCTCCTTTCTATTTTTACGAAAAAGATTGGCAGTTCCCAAATTGGCGTCACACGAATGCTTGCTCCTGGTCTGATGTATGTCTGAATACAAAGTTTCTGAAGCTCTCTCTTTCCAAAAATTAGCATATTTTTTGCTCCTTTCTTTTTGTTTGTTTTACGCATTTAATATGCTAAAAATGAATGCAGGAAAAACCATGCGTACCGACTGGCATTTACCACATTGTAACCGTCATCTTTTTGCAGATTGGCGCTGCCGGCCGTAAATATACAATTTCTTCTTCAATATCAGATTATATTCCTGTCTCCCTCCTCATTTTTCTTTGAACAGGACATTTTTCTCCACATCCACTAAGTGCCATTTGATGCTCCACAAACTTTCTTTCATATTTCAAATACTCCGAATGGTGATAAATATCCTCTAAAGACTTGTTATAAATAGAATCCGGCTTAATTATTTTGTTATTTTCGTCAGCTAATTGAATATACTTGAATGTTTCACATCCGAATACCTTTCCGTCATAACGGATACACAGTTTATTCTTTCCGGCATAGCAACAATAATCGGAATCCTCTCGCTGTAAAGGAATGCCAATTCTTATTTTATTATTCTTGATTGTCTCAAGTTTTAACTTCAATTTCTCATTCTCATCTGCGTCCAAAACTAATTCCTCAGTATTATTAGCCGCTCTTCCGTGAGGAACCAATCCCAAAAAGCTAACTTTATTAACACCTGCTCTTTCTGCAAATTTTACAATACTATCTATTTCATCCAGATTTATTTTAGTTGGAACAAAATGAATTTCCGTACAAATACCTATATTTTGAGCTTTGTTAATACTCTCAAACACAAATTTCTGATATCCGGATGTTCCCATAAATTTATTATATATAGCTTCATTTATAGCCGGTAAATCAAAAATTATTTTATCAACTGCTACACTATATAATTGTTGTAATATCTCCTGCTGAATACTGTCAACTCGTCCAGCAATGTTTAATATAATTCCACTAGTATAAATATATACCTTAATACCTTTAGATTTTGCATAATGTACAATTTCTAATAATCCGTCATGCAAAAAAGGTTCTCCACCAGAAATACTTAAAACTTCAGTATTTAACTTTGACGCACCATCAATTATTTTTTTTACTTCCGCAGTTTCTATTTTTAAAGTACAATTAATGTCAGAATTAGATGAACAATGCAAACATCTATTTGGACATTTATGTATTATTTCAATTGAAATTTGTTTCATCTTTTTCAGCGCAGGATACCCCATCCGATGAAGAAACAATATTCTTTGTTTCGTAGTCAAGTGGGGAGGAATGCGCGGCTTTACATCCATCCTGCTTCCTCCTTTTAATTAAATGCTGATTTAAAATAACCGCCAGTGTATTTGTAAATTTTAACTTTTTAACAGATATAGCTCGAGCTTCGCGCTCGTGATACCTCGCCGTATCGGCTCGTTACCAGATTAAAAATGATACCTCCCCGGCTTTGCCGGAGTCGGTACCAGATTAAAAATGACAACTCAGGCTTACGCCTTCGTTACCAAGCCTCATAGAGGCTGACAAGCGAAGCCGTAAGGCTGAGTACAAAGAACAAATATAACCAAGCCCGCAAGGGCTGACAAACGAGCCCGTAATGGCGAATGCATGTGTCTTTCAGTTATCAGTCGCCACTCCAGACAACATCTTTTTCTGTCAGGTTATCTGTAGACATTACAATCATATCCAGCAGCGGTTTAATTGCGTTAGCAGCAGTCGCCGTCCAGTAATTAGACATATCGCCCTCATTGACCATAAATTTAATCTCTTTCTTTTCATCGTATGTATGATGCAGAATCGCATCAATTTCTTCGCGTTCCGAGATTTCTTTTCCATTTCTAAGATATATGGTTTTAGTCCTTTCGGTTTCAATCCATTCGCCGTTTTCATCGGTATAGTTCTGCTTAATTTTTTCAATCATATCCATCAGCATCGGGATTGATTCAGCGGGAGTCTTTCCATACAGGCCGCGGATTCCGTATTCGGTTTTAATAGGGCCATGTGTTCCGTCAGCGTAATGTGCTGAAACTTTATCATGTGCAAATCGCTGGTCACCGTCGGTTGCCTCATAATAATAATGGCTGTAATTATATGTGATATTGATATGCGCTTCCGCCTGCTCTGCCTGCTCTAATTCCCCCGTCATCGGATTCAACCTTGCCGGCACGTTTCCGCCTCTCACATACTGCGGGTGTCTCATTGTGGCTGTTTCTCCTGTCACTTTATTTTTCAGTTCAATATCGTAACTCATTTTGATGCTCCTTTCTTTCTTTTAAACATTTTTTTTGTTTTCATTTTTAGTATGCGAGATTTCTGGCTTGGTGGAATTTTTTTGCGGGCTTTTTGCGGAGGGGGGATGATATTTTTGTGGATATTTTTTTGGATTTTTACGTACCGTTTTGGAATTTTTCGGCATATTAAATGTGTAGAAATAAAAAATCTTATTTAGCCTTGTAGTAACTTATAGCACAATAAAAAATATCTTAGAATCAGGAGGAAATAATAATGAAAAATACTAAATATTATACAGAATTAATAGGCAATATGGTTGAAACTCAATGTATGTCAGATTTACGCAATGGAGAAACAACAATTAAAGATGTTCCATTTGAATTCAGGGACTTTAATGCGTATTCATCAGCACATAAATTTGCGCGAGGAATCGTTGATGAAAAAGAACGCTACTATCAGCTTTGGAAAATTATGGCATGCTTAGAATCTGATATATCTGATTTGCAAATTGCTAAGGATATTAGGGATTTAAACAAAACAAACCTTAAACCAACAGAAGAAATTCCACAAGATAGTAAATATTTTGATTTAGATGACAGGCTTGACGATTTAAAATCTGCTCATAGTTTTTATTTCGAGTTTGCTACGCAAAAAGTTTTCTTTTAAATAAATTAACTTTCAATCAAGTGCTAGAATTTTTACTATTTATTGATAATTCGCTATTTTGATTCGTATCCAGCACGAAGTGCAGTGAGCGAAACCGTAAAGCTGAGCGATTTGGAGAGCTTATGCTCGTCATCACCAGACGTGAACTGTTGTATAGCGATGAAGTGTATTTTGAATTTTGAATCAAGCCCGCATGCGAAATTAAAGTCGGAATATTTGGCTCGATGACGATTTTTTCTGACTGGAAATTCCAAGTTATTCGCTTATTTTGTTTCACCTCTATTTTTGCATTTTATTTATGACCCAATAATATTAAACAACGAGAGGTGATATAATGAAAAAACAATTAAGCGATTGGGTTAAGCAGCATAGCGCTAAAGATTATAAAGAATGTTATCGAGTCCTTAATTATCCAGGATATACAGATGAAGAGGATTATAAACTTATTTTTTATATTTCAGAAATGAAGCATGGTGCTTATTCTAATTCTGCCAGATGTCGTATAAACGCAATTGAATCAAATCGAAATCAAATACCTTTTCACAATTCAACAATATATGACGCAGAAGTTAATATTAATTATGATACAGGCGTTGCTATTTTAACAGATAATGTAGTTGATGAGAAAAGTAGAGGTAAAGGTATTGGTTCATTAGGTATGACATATATTAAAGATTTTTGTAAAGCTGAAAAATGTATATGTATTGATGGATTCAAGCGTCCAGTTCCGAATACTGAAGAAGAAATGATTAAATTAACACATTTCTATATCAAAAATGGATTTGAGCAATTGCAAAACAACGAAATACGATATATCATTGAAAATTAGAAAATATCCAATTATTGAATTAATTTCAGAGAGGCAAAGCCTCTCTTTTCTTATATCGCAACATTATAGCTTTTTTGCATATTAAAAATGAAACAATAAAACCAAAAACCAACAGGAGGTTAAAAATGGAAAATATAGAATATTACACAAAGAAAACTGACGATATGTTTTGGAACTCGCAATGTAATACGGATTTATTTGAAGGAAAAATAAAGATTGCTGATGTTCCGGTTGAATTCAGGACACACGAGGCATACATTTGCGCTCACCGATACGCAAGATGGATTGGCGACGAGAAAGAGCACCATCATCAGTTGTGGAAGATTGCAGAATCTCTTGAGGCTGATATTTGCAATTTCGAAATGGCACAAACAATGCGAGAATATGGAGCTACAGCACCAGAAATTGAAAAGAAAGTTGGGACTAAGATTCCTGAAGAATCCGAATTTTTTAATTTGGACGAACGATTAAAAGAGCTGGTTATGATTCATGATACTTATTATAATTACCCAACGCGAAAATCATATTTAATGTAATTTGCAAAATCTTACTTAAGGAGGCAAACACATGCAATTTAACCATCCCGAATCTTACTATACAGCACCCATCAATCAATTTGGCGATACCCAATGCATTTCTGACATTCTCGCCGGCAGAATCAGCATTACCGATGTCCCGCCAGAGTTTCGCCAATACACTGAAGAGCAGATGATTCGCTTGCTCTCCGCTTTCGGAGCTACACGTTGATAACTCGCCGTTCCGGCTCGTAACCAGACTTCGAACAGGGATTCACTCTAGCTAATGACAAACAAACCAACAGGAGAAAAACGATGAACGATTTACAGTACTACACAAAAGAAATTAATGATTGCCGCGAAACGCAATGCCAGTCAGACTTACTGAATGGAAAAATCAAGATTACAGATGTGCCATTCGCATTTAGAGGCCATGACGAATACACAGCTGCACACAAATATGCAAGAGGACTTGTGGACGAGAAAGAGAGATATTACTTATATTGGAAAATTGCTGAATGTATGGAATCTGACATGGTCAACCTGCAAGCAGCAGTTGACGTTAAAAACGGTAGAATACCAGATTGCGAGCCAACACTTGACATTCCTGAAGAATCCAGATATTTCAATTTGGACAACAGAGCCACTGAATTAGAGATAGCGCATAAGATGTATTTTGAGAATTTCACTACACGAAAAATCTTCTTCTAACATTTCTCCGTTCTTACTCGATGCCAGGTTTAATCCTTTCTCCGTCTTCGCCAGCCCACTTTCACACCCAACCAACAAGAGGTCTTCCGACCTCTTGTTCTTTTTCTAACTCCTTTTTCTTTTTATTTTGCATATTATATAAGAACGGATGCGCGAGCGATTTCTTCCTGCCGTTCTGCTCTCCCAGAGCACCAGGCAGCAGCCGGCAAAGCCGGAGTGCTGAAAATACAAAACATAAGGAGGAATCCATTTTGGAAAAACAGATTAAACCGCACAGAAATCTATTTGCACCAACAATCGCGCAGAAAAACAAGCATCTGACTACAACGGCATTGCTGCCAAAAGCAAAATATTACCGGACGTATCTGGAGCCGTACTTAAATGATGTCGTATATATAGAATGTGCAAGATGGTATATTAAGCCAGACTTCGTAGACGGCCGCCCCGGTGACCAAATACTTTTGCTAGATGCCATATTGGTATCAGCAAAGCACCACGAGATACAGCGCCCTATTCCAATACCGCATATATGGACGGTTGTAGATTCCGAATGGAAGCACCGAGTCCACTTGAATTCAGCCGGCAAACTGTATTTAAAAGGTTTTTTGTATCTTTACGGGCATAAGGGCGTTAAGAATATCGGGTTTCAGACACTATATGCAAAGGTGTTACGGTGCTGAAGTATTGAAGAGAGGAACGATTTTATCGCTCCTCTCTTCTCTTGTCTTTTATGTTTTTTTCTTTTTGCCTTCTGACTTTTCTTTCTCTATTTCTTCAGTCAGTCCAGTCAGTCTTTTTTCTCTTCTTTTTTCTCTATCTTTTTCTGCTGCTCTGCTGCCGCATCAGCAATCGCCGACACATCATATGCAGCAATAAAATCAGATACCAGAGCAAGAGCATCTTCCTGAAGCAGACCGGAGTTTACGATACTTAGCAAGATTTCTTTGCGGCGGTTGATTCTTCTTAATTTAATCTCAAGAAGGCGTTCACTTAAATGATGTTTATCTACATATTCACTTAACTCTTCTTTAATGTCCTTCATTAAAAAATGGCAAATCGTAAATCCATTCTCGCGTATACATGCGTTCACATCTTTATTTTTATCATTGATAAAACAGAATACTTTAACCGCTAATCTTAATGACAGCAAGCTATTGCATCCGCAGTATTTCCAGGTTTCTTCTGCATATTGTGAATCAAATTGATGAAAATTGTAATATTTATTAATTTCGTCAATCCTATCTTCGCTCATTTTCGGAAGATAAAGCCTTTCTATTGCCGGGCAATTCGATATTTTTTCTAATGGGTCACTGTCTTTGTCAATTAGATGAACGACAACGTAATCTTTAGATTGCTGCGATGCGGGTAACCATCCTGACTCATGTCTTTTTGGCAATTTTGGAGTTATCGCCTTAATCAGATTCTTCGGAAGCTTTCTGTCTTTAATCCTTACAAGGCCGAACGTGTAAAAATAATCAGCAAAGCAGCCGTCTTCTATATACTCCATTGATGAAGGAATATAGATGGTGCTAAGTTTTTCGCATGTTGCAAATGTACCAGCTTTAAGATTTTTTAGTGTCTCCGGAAGCTGAATTTTATGGATGTGTTTATTCCAGTCAAACGCGTGAATATCAATTTCTTCAACACCTTCTGGTATTCTGAAATCATAGCATCTTCTTTCGGGGCTGAATTTAATAAGTTTTTTGCCGTCTTTTGAATATACAACTCCGTCAATTGACTTGTAATACGGGTTGTTTTCGGTGACTTCAATATTTTGAATAAAATGAGTTCTGTGGTCAAATAAAGAAAAGTCAATTTCTGTATTAATATCAATGACGACGGTATTTGCAGCAAATGTATTGCCACTTTCCATTATGGCATCAATCTGGCTTTCGTTTTTGACAACTGCAGTGTTAGCACATCGTCTTGTAGACGGAAGCCCAACGTCATCTTTCGCAATCGCCGTAATCTTTTTATCAGGAAAAATATACGTTGTTTTTTCATCATTTTTTCCTGATTCAATATATGGCATTACCAAAATTGTTCCAATCATGTAATCTTTCTTCTGTTTGCTTTCTACGTCACATTTTTTATCTGGACTGAACGGCTTAAACCAATAAAAAGAACCAAGCCAGCAATTTGTCACATTATCAGTATTGATAATATTTTCAGTCTCACATCCGGAAAAAGAGCAGCTAACGGAAATTTCTTTAATTCCATTAAGGTCTAATACTTCATCCGGTCTTCTGCAAAAGACGTTCTCTAGTATTCCTCTGTTCATATCTGCCGCGTCTTGCTTGTTTATTTCGTCACATATAACCATATCAGCAATATCATCCGGCAGCCTTACCAGCATATCGCTATCCAGAAAATACGGAGACTCAGACGTAATCTTTCTTACATTTGGAAACGCTTTATGATAAAGAGCTACACATGATACATCTTTGCAGATATGGATTTCAACCACATCCGGAAAAACCTTTTCTTCTGGATAAAAGCAAAATTCGTCAAATCCACCGAGTATTAGTGTTTTGATTCCAGGTTCAACATCAATATCCTGGCACATTTCAGCCGCAGGTTCTTCCCAGATAGAATCCCAACTACCAATCGCTTCCCTCAGCTCCTCATCACTCATCCGCGCATCCGGCACACTATACAATTTCACCCCCTTCTGCAGTTCTACTTCTTTTCTTACGATTTTTTCAATCATTTTTCTACCTCCTGGTATATAATTTTTTATTTCCAGGCTTCTCGCCTGGCTCCTTATCAAGAACGGCTCGTCAGAAGGTATTCTGGGGGTGTATGTTTTTCTGTCTTTCTGCACTTCTTTTTTGCAGTTTCCGTACACAGAAAAATCCGTTCTTATTTAATATGACAAATAAAATTATTTTTGTAATGTTTTTTACAATTTTTTTTCTTATATATCCAATATGCTGGATTTTAGACTTTTTTGCTTGTGGAAAAATATTAAAAAAAGATACAGCAAAAACCCTTAGGGTTAATGCATAACAGAATTTTGTACAAAAATAAGCATCGCCAAGCGATGCTTATAGACCATATCAGAGGTTGACATTACTTTTTCTTTTCGGCAATTTTTCCAGAATATATGCAATAAGAGACAGGTATTCTTTTTCCTGTACGATTTTTAGCATATACTCCAAAATATCAGGCTTCCAGATATCTAGCGTTACCAGTTCAGCCATTGCTTCTTCGCTTTCTTCTGCTTTTCTTTCTGCCATTGACCGTACATTTAAGACCAGATAGTGGCGGGAAGACTTGGTCTGGTGAAGTTTATACTGCAAAAGTGCAGCATCTTCCTTTCCTATTCCGCTGCCTCCATATTTATATAAATCAGGTGCTTCTGAGTTTTCACCTGAGAAGAATGTATTGATATCATCAGTGAACTTGTTAAAATTACTGCCAGGTTTGACATATCTTGGGATTGCAATCGGCTTAAAGCCTTTCACTGTGAGTACAATTGCTTCCGTAAACTCCTTGTCATCTGTTTCATAGAACTGGTACATGCTGTAATCAGATAAGCATGGATTCAGAAAGCAGAAAATACCTTTTTGTTCGTATAATGCTTTTGGAACTGTTACATCTTTAAGTGGGCAATTGACAAACAGGTCATCTTCAACCACAAGCTTTGCATTATCAGGATATGTAAAAGCCTTAATCCCTGAATTTTTAAATATCTTACTCTTCATATGCTTCACAGAATCCGGAAGAATGATTTGTCTTAAAGCTTTACAGCCATAGAATGCGTTGTTTCCAACTACCATTAGCTTACTACCTTCTGAAAAGTAAACGTGCTCTAATGATATACTTGATGCAAATGCAGCATCATCAATCATCTCAACAGAATCAGGGATTGTAATTTCCGAGATTTGGCTTGATGTAAAGGAATTCTTAAAAATGATTTTTGTTCCGTCTAAAACCCTTACATGTCCTGTTATTCCAGCCGGGCAGAATAATAATTTTGAACCATCTTTTGAATAGACAATTCCGTCAACTGTTTTATATGCAGGGTTTTCATCGCATATAAGCACGTCTTTTAACATGCATAACTCCATCAGTCCACGCGTAAAATAAATATCGCTTATTATACGTTTTCTGTCATTGCAGATAAGATGCTCTGCCTCCTTTTTGATATCAGACGGTAAAAACCTTATATCCCCCCATTCATTTAACGTTAAAGTTTTTGTTTCATTGTTATATTCGTACATAGCCTTCGTTTCCTTTCTTTGTTTTTTATTTTTTTTGTTATATTAATATGCAAAATTTTTATCATAATAAGCAAAGAAGACCCCATCTGAATCTTTGATTCAGGTGGGGGTGAATTTGCAAATATAAAAAATTTGAATGCATTACAGATATGACAAATAAAAATTTTTTGTAATATTTTTACAAATTCTTTTTTTTACATTCAGATTCCAATACTCATCCCAACCATCGCCGGCGCAATCAAAACCACACTCTGCACAAGCAAATCGAAAGTCAGCACCCATGCATTACCGTTTTCTTTTGCTTCTTCTTTTTGCATTTTCTGAAAGCAATCTTCTTCGCAAAAATAGAGGTTAACAATCATCATCAAGCCAACCAATGCCATCAGTACAAATCTTGCCTGAAGCGGTATTCTGCCCCTCCCGTCTCCGAATGCGAAATATACCAGACACGGTTGGAACAAAACATATACGGTGTTAGAAATCTTTTTTCTCATTTTTTTCTCCTCATTTACATATTTTTTGCATACTTAATATGCAGGATTTTACGAAAAAAAGAGCCGAGAAGATTCGGCTCATGTTTCAAATATCAAATGTTTCTTTATCACTTTTTGCTTTGCCAATCGCATCCAAAAGATATGCTTTTACCTGGGTATCTGCATCTACACCATACATTTCATAAGCATTTTTCAGTGTTTCCTGCTTTATCTCGCATACATCCAGCAGATTTTTCAGTGCTTCGGCATCATTTTCAGATGCACACCAGGAAATCGCAGCAGGTGCGATAGTGTCCAGATATTTTTTTAATTCTTTTCCGTTTTTGCTTTCTTTTCTTTCCTGATTCATATTTTTATATGTAGTTACAGCAACTATTTTTGACATATCTGTATCATTTACATATTTGTATAAAGAATCCAGAAAATTCCAGATTGCCCTTTTTCGTCTTTGCTTGCCATGCACCAGGAATGAAATTTTATCAAACCGTTTTGTAATTTCGGCCTTATCTTTTTCTGTTAATCCAAGAGGGACGCAGAATATCTGTCCGCAATATTCCAATGCAAGAATATTTCCGGATGCCGATGGGCGTTTAATTTCTTTGCCAAATGAGTCTAAAGAAAACAAACATGAACTCTCATACATACAGGAATGCTGCCCTGCATATAGTATAAAAATACGAAAAATAGACCTTAACGCTTTTCTGTCATCTGTAATCGCAAATACCGACATCTGTAAATTGCTTGTATATTTTTGTCCATTTTTATCCATGAGGCATTACAAATCTCCCTTCTTTATTTTTATGTGCTTAAATCTCAAACACATCCCTCTCCTCTTCACTTTTCCCCAAAAACTCCATCAGACACGCCCGAATCTCCACCGGCGCGTCTGGGTTTCCGTCAAAGACCTTTCTCACAGTTTCCCTATCAGCCAGGCCCTCCTTCAGCATTTCATACAGCAGCAGGCCATTACTCTCCTGTACACACATCGCCGCTATATACCCGCTCTTCTGCTGCAGATATTCCTGGATATTTTTCCCTATTCTTTTCTTCTTTCTTTTTTCGCTCATCGCTACATATGTTCTGAAAGCTACTTCTTCCTGAAAATGCAAAAACGGGTTTTTGTACTGCATTTCGAAATATCTCCTCAACAGAACAAGCCGCAGCGGAGCAAACGGTATTTTTGCAATCCGGAGCAGCAGCTCGTCTCTTCTCCTGGCGTCTGCTTCCATGATTATACGGCTGACATACTCCACGCAGTCTCCAAACCGTATCTCAATTACATCGGAATTACCCCCAAACATCTGCGATGAAAGCTTATATTGCATATATGTTATGTTTTCAGTCGCAACCAGCAGCAAATCTGCAAGTTTTTCGATTCCTTCTCTTGTATTTTCTACCTGAATCAGGTTTAAGCTGTTTTTTGCCATTCTTTTTCTTCTCTCTCTGCGGCATCCCTTGCCACTATATCTTCCAGTCGGCCAGCAAATGTTTCGCATATTTTTTCCGTTTCTTTTTCTTCCCGTTTTGTATATCTTTTCACGGCCTCCGCTGCAAGCATGATGATTGCTGTCAGCCCGCATACGAATAATGCTCCCTGCATATCGTTCTCCTTTCTGGTTTTTCTTGTATATTTAATATGCTGGATTTTTGCCAAAGCGGACGGATTTTTGCGGAAATTTTTTAGAGTAAATATAGGAAAAAAGACGAGTTTTTCCGGTAATTTCTTTAAAAATTTTTTTTTGCGAATTATTTATCTAAAATTCCAGCATATTATTTACAGCTTATACATTTGAATGCTATATAAAAATATAGTATAATAAATACATAAGAAATAAAAACTCAAGGAGGGTAAATATATGTATAAGAAACGCAAATATTTATATGCGCTGTTCGCGTTCATGATTGCGGCGCTCATCTGTATCCCGCAGGCTTTACAGATGCGAACGCAGGCGGCAGCCAAGCCGGGCACGGTTAAGCTTAACAGTATTTCGGCTCCGGCTTACAACAAAATCAATGTCAAATGGAAAAAGACATCAGGAGCCACTCATTACATCGTTTACTATAAGAAAGAAGGAACGAAAAAGTGGACAAAAATCAAAACGCTTGACAATTCCAAGAGCAGCTACACGCACACTTCTTCCAAGAAGTATCCAATCGTTGTAGGCCAGAAATATACATATACCGTCAAGGCTTATAATAAGAAGACCAAAAAAGCAGGGTCTTACAATAAGAAAGGCCTTACGGCTTATACCAAACCGGCAATTGTAAAAAACATTAAAGTTGCATATAAAGACGGCATTGTAACACTGACATGGGATAAGGCAGCAGGTGCTGACAAATATCTTGTATACCGTAAAGATAACGGTAAGTGGAAAATGCTGGCACTGAAAAATTCATTATCATATGAAGATGCAGCTTACAAAAAAGGTGAAGTCAATA
>ENA-OPSY01001162-OPSY01001162.1-human-gut-metagenome-genome-assembly--contig:-NODE-1162-length-16239-cov-12.444390_pt1 | contig 16239 bp, 10 predicted proteins | sample MGYA00241464_ERZ501920 | MGnify/ENA primary metagenome ERZ501920 (study PRJEB25962, sample SAMEA2042396) | human gut metagenome | biome: human gut; feature: human-associated habitat; material: faeces...
CTACAAGGGAAGCAAAGCGGACTTCCGCAAGACTTCTTGATAAAGTGGCAGGCAATGATTAAAAAACTATTGACATTTTGTTACTGGAGTAGTGGAAAATACTTCAATGTAAGCAGATTTTAACACACTTTCAGATGGAAGAATCGCATGAATATAGCGAAAGAGTAAGAAAAAGCAACCGGCACATGGGGATTGGCCCGCCCGGCAGAGGTGCTCCCGAAAGAGCGACTAGCGCAGTACCTTAGCTGCGTAGCGTTAGCTCGTCGGGAGCACCTCTGCCGGGCGGGCCAATATTATTAATTATTGTGCAGCATCAGGAGCCACATACGAGTATGCATTGGACATCTTTGCAGCATTGTTTGTCAGAGTGACAGCCTCTCTGTAGTAGGCAACAACAGGAGTGCCCTTATCCACAGCATTGAACAGCTGCTCTGCAAAAGCAGGAGGCACATTGATACATCCGTGTGAGCCGGAGGTTTTGTAAATGGTTCCTCCGAAGGTATCACGCCAGCTGGCATCATGGATACCTATATTGTAGGCAAACGGCATGAAATAGCTGACAGGAGAAGAGTAGCCCTCGCCGACAAGAGTAGCATTTCTCTGCTTGTATACAATCTTGTATACACCATCTACTGAGCCATTCTGACGGGCAAGATTACCTGATACGAAATCAGACTCCATCTGGAGAGCACCATCCTTGTAATACCACATGTGCTGCTTGGTGTAGTCAATCTCTATGTATGTATTGCCGATGTCGTCAGCACCCCGGTGGAGTGCGGTCTGCTCATAAACAGGCTCTCTTTCCACAGGCTTGCCTCCTTCAAGATCGGAAAGAAGCTGTGCCTTTTCGTTTTTCTTGCTGACTACCCATCCGTAGTCACCACCGCCTATTTCAATAGTGTCACCGGACGATGTCTTGAATGAGCGCTTGCGGCCGAAGGTGTTGTATTTGGAAGCAAGCTGCTGGACATATTTAGTGACCTTGGCATCATCTATGCTCACGCTGCCGTCATCTGAGATGCTTAGCATATCAAGGATTTTGGCAGAGTCAAGCTTCTCATCCGAGCCCTCAATTTTGTATGTGACGGTTGAAGCAGTGTATTTGTCTAGTGCCTCTTTTTCATTTTTGATTGTATCACTGTTTTTTGTGATTTTTGGAGCTTCATAACAGTCATCACTTAAGGTAAGCTTTGGGAGCTCGTTGTCCAGGGCGTCCTTTACCTCGGCAAGGATGCTGTCATATATCGGTTTGCAGCCATTTTTCTCTTCAATCACATCGTATTTGCCGTCTTTTATCTCGATGTGGGCATCCTCCGGATTTTCAATGTAGTCATCACTGAAAATATCAAGAGCCTTGAGCTTTTCAGCCAAAGTGGCATCGTCATATTTGGACGAACCCTTTAGAGTATAGTTTTGAGCTTTGAAGAGACTGACAGGCCATGTAAAAGCATTCTGGCTTTTTAGGATTTGCTCCTCGTCACCGTTTGAGACATATTCATAGGAAAAATCAGGTCCCTTAAGTGAAAAGCTGTTGCCTTTTCTATCAGTGATTGTGAGCAGATAGTCGCGGCTTAGGGCTGTATTTTTTTCTAATGCCTCTTTTGCAGTTTTCCCTGCGTATTTTACAGAGTTAATCTTTGTGTTGAACAGATAGTGGCTGCTAAAATAAAAGGCAAAGCCAAGATAAACGGCCAAAAGCACACCAAGCACAACGGCGCAGGTTATAAGCACTTTTTTCTTCATGTAAATCGACCTCCTTGGAGATATGCTGTTGCTGCCCACACCGGGGTGTAGGCGGCAGCTAAAATCAGTTACATTTGTGAAGATGTGACACATCCATATAGTCAGGCAGACCATTCTTGTAGGCTACAGCGGTTTCTCCCTGAATAAGTGGTTTTAAGTATTCGATAAGTTCAGGCTTCACATCATTGCCCGCATCATTGATCCACTCTCTTGGCACAGACTTGGCCTCGTTTGCGATATCCTTGATAGCAGAATATGTGTATTCCACCTGATAAGGATTATTTGAGATGCGTTTCAGGCATACCATTGATGCGGTCACACCCTCTGCTGCAATAGTGACACCCTTTTTACCCTGAGCAAAAGATTCCTCGATATCGGTTAATGATGCAAGGTGTGAGGCACAGCGCTGGAGCACATTTACCTCTACAGAGCGCACCTTGACACCGATGTTTTCCTTTACGATGAACTCAAGAGCTTTTCCGGCACCGCTTAGCTGCTGGTGTCCGAACTGGTCACATGCGGCCTTTGATGATGTAATGTATGAGCCGTCTGAGTCATGTATTCCTTCGGATACGGCAACTATCACATTGTTAGTGTGCGTAAGGGCTTCTTTTATATCGGCAACAAATTTGTCCTTGTCGAAATTCACCTCAGGCAGATAGATGAACTGAGGCGCTGTATTGTACTCATTACGTGCGAGAGCGGAAGCGGAAGTGAGCCATCCTGCGTCACGTCCCATGATTTCAACGATTGTTACACTCTTAACAGCATAGATAAAGGTATCATGGGCTATCTCAAGCATGCTTGATGCGATATATTTGGCGGCAGAGCCAAATCCCGGAGTGTGGTCTGTCATGCACAGATCATTGTCAATGGTTTTTGGAATCCCTATAATTTTCACATCACTGTTGATTTTTTTTGCATAATCGGATAACTTTAATACGGTATCCATCGAATCATTTCCACCGATGTAAAAGAAAGCTTTTATAGAAAGCTTATCGAACTGGTGGAAGATGTATACATATGGTGAATCATCATCCTTGTAATCAGGGAGTTTGTGGCGGCATGAGCCAAGATACATGGCAGGTGTGGTCTTAAGCTTTTCAAGATTAGCATCATCTGCAAAAATATCTGACAGATTTAGATAATTCTCATTTAATATGCCGAGTATTCCGTTTACGGCGCCATAGCAGATATCGTATTTCTCGGAGCTTTTTACTCCTGCGATGACTCCTGCAAGGCTTGCGTTGATTGCAACAGTTGGGCCGCCTGACTGGGCGACGATACAGTTTGACTGATTCATTGTAATCTCCTTATTGTGTATTTTAACTATTCTCTTCTGTAAGAATAGTTATGGTATAATTTTAAAATGACTACTGAAGGCGCATGGCATATGCACCGCATAATCATATAGATTGTAGTATCAAACATTATTTTTAGCAAGGGTTAAAATGAAAAATATGAATAAATACGAGAATTGCTTATTGTGTCCCAGAAAATGTGGCATAAACAGAAGAACCGGACAAACAGGCGTATGTGGCGTTTCATCTGAAATAAAGGTGGCGCGAGCAGCGCTTCATTATTGGGAGGAGCCGTGCATATCAGGAAAAAGAGGAAGTGGGGCAGTTTTTTTCTCAGGCTGCAGCCTGCACTGCGTGTTCTGCCAGAACAGGGAGATCTCTGACGGAAAAGAGGGAAAGGTAATCAGTAAAGCGAGGCTGAGTGATATCTTCATGGAACTGGCGGGCAAAGGCGCAAATAATATCAATCTGGTCACACCAGGGCAGTATATCCCTGATATAGTGTGGGCGGTAAACGATGCAAAAAGCCGTGGCATGAAGCTTCCTATTATATACAATACGAGCGGATATGAAAATGTGACAGAGCTAAAGCTGCTTGAGGACATAGTGGATGTGTATCTTCCGGATTTTAAATATATGGACAGTACGCTTTCGGCAAGGTATTCAAGGGCAAAAGATTATCCGTCTGTCGCAAAGCAGGCGCTTTCAGAGATGGTCAGGCAGCAGCCGGATGTCGTGATTGACGATGCGACAGGACTCATACAAAAGGGAGTTATTGTGCGACAGCTTCTACTGCCGGGACATGTGAATGATGCAAAGGCTGTACTTAAGTACCTGTATGATACATATCATGATCACGTATATATAAGCATGATGAGCCAGTTTACGCCGATTGCACTAAAGGATTATCCTGAGATAAACCGCACAGTGACAAAGAGAGAGTATGAAAGACTTGTTAACTATGCCCTCGAAATAGGAATCACGAATGCATTTATACAGGAGGGGGACGTGGCAAAGGACAGCTTCATTCCGGCATTTGACTGTGAGGGAGTATGATATTTACCGTTTTTCTTAATAAAATAGTAAGAATTGGCAGGCAAAAATGACTGGATTTTGTGACACCGGTGTAGTACTATGGTTATGTGATATTTTTTAACTGTGAAGGTACTGAACAGTTACGATATTTTGTTATTACTCACATCCCGGTGTGACAGACGATAATGTTTTTAATCACACAGGATACATTATTCAATAGAGGATACATTGATGAAAAATATAGGAGAACAGCAGATAATAATTGAATGTCCGAATACTATCTTTCATCTATACATTGACAGTGAGGATGAGCTTTCAAAGGTTAAGGTGTTTATGAACAATATAAAGCATGTTGATTCGATAAGTCTGCATGATATATACAACTGGTGCAACAGACAGCATGTGCAGTACACGACGACATTTAATTATGACAGTAAAATGACCTGGACAGAAATGATAAAATCCTACATATTTTACTTCAGACAGAAGCTTAGATATGTAAATAATAGTGATAGGATGATAGAAACATGAGATACCCTGAATTTCTAAAGGATAGAGGAACAATAGGCTTTGTGGCGCCTTCGATGGGCTGTACAACAGAGCCGTACAGGAGTGCCTTTGACAATGCCATTAAAAGGTTTCACAGCATGGGTTATAAGACGATAGAGGGACCTAACTGCAGGTGCGACAGTGGCATAGGTATCAGCAATACACCTAAGAAGTGCGCAGAAGAGCTGAACGAGAGCTATGCTTCTGTTGACAGTGATGTGCTTATATCATGTGGTGGTGGCGAGCTGATGTGCGAGGTAGTGCCTTATATTGATTTTGAGCGCGTGAAGCAGTCAAAGCCGAAATGGTACATGGGCTATTCCGACAACACGAATTTCACATTTTTGGAGGCTACTATTGCAGATACAGCAGGTATTTACGGGCCGTGTGCGGGCAGCTTTGGCATGGAGGTGTGGCATGAGTCACTTACCGATGCATTTAATCTGCTTTGTGGCAGGAAGCTTTCATTTACCAATTACCCTATGTGGGAGAAGGAATCGATAAAGGATGAGAATGCTCCGTTTGTGGGCTACAACCTGACTGAAAAGTCGTGTATCAGCTCTATTCCTGCGGTGGCAAAGGAAAGCATGCTTACCATGAGAGGCAGGCTGCTTGGTGGCTGCATGGATTGTCTTATCAATCTGCTTGGTACATCGTTTGACCATGTAAGGGAATTTAATGAGCGCTACAGTGATGATGGTATCATATGGTTCCTTGAGGCTTGTGACCTTAATGTGATGGGCATGAGAAGGGCTATGTGGCAGATGAAAAATGCAGGATGGTTTTCAAATGTAAAGGGCTTTCTTATCGGACGCCCGGCGCACTTCGGAGAGGAAATGTTTGGAATAGACCACAGACAGGCGCTTTCATCACTGCTTAGAGATTTTAATGTGCCAATCATCATGGATCTGGATATAGGTCATATGTCGCCAATGATGCCTGTGGTATGCGGAAGCATGGCAGATGTCAGCTTCGACGGAAGCAGCTTTACAATTTCGTATGATATAGAGCAGTAGATTGGAGGAAAAATGATTAGATCAATAAAGAAAAAAGCAAAGAGTATTGTATGTAGCGTGCTTGCTGCTGTGACACTGTTTACAATGAATCCGGCTGTATTTGCAACAGAGACAGCTACGCAGACTGATACAGTTTCAAGCGTTGATGTATCAGGCAGTGACGCAGCTGATAAGAGTAACACAGACAGTACTGCAGACAGCACAACGCCAGCCGGCAGTGAGGCAAACGACAAGGTGAACATCAGCAAAAATGATAAGCCATACTTAAGTCTTGGAGCAGACCTCACACCGGATCAGAGAGCGACAGTGCTTGGATTTATGGGAATCGAGCTCACTGATCTGGACAAATACGATGTGGTCTATGTAAATAATGATGAGGAGCACAAGTACCTCGATTCATACATCAGCAAGAGCGAGATTGGCACAAGGTCACTTTCCTCAGTACTCATTACAGAGGATAAAAAGGGTGCGGGTCTTAGTGTTTCCACACACAATATCAATTATTGTACGGTAGGAATGTACAAGAATGCGCTTGCCACAGCAGGCATAGCTGATGCTAAAATCATAGTCGCAGGACCTTTCCCTATTTCCGGAACGGCAGCACTTGTAGGCACACTAAAGGCATACGAGGAGATGACAGGCAAGAAGCTAGACGACAAGGTGACAGACGCAGCGATGGATGAGCTTGTCACAACAGGAGAGCTAAACAAGAGCATTGACGGCGATTCGCAGGATATCGAGGCAATGATTGCAGACCTAAAGAAGCAGCTTGCCGATGGAAGGCTCAAGGATGAGAGCCAGATAAAGGATGCGATAAAGGAGGCTGCAAAGGATTACGACCTGAAGCTTTCTGATGATGATATTGCAAAGCTGACATCGCTTCTTATGAAGCTTAAGGATGCCAATATCGACTGGGATTCAGTCATCAACCAGGCACAGGACTGGGCATCAAAGCTTGGCGATAAGATAAATGACCCGGGCTTCTGGGAAAAGATTGGTAACTTTTTCATGGATTTATGGGATAAGATAAAATCCCTGTTCAGCTAGAAAAAGCTACAGGAGACAGTAAGAAAAAGCAGAATATGAATCAGACAACTCCCTGAAACGTAAGCATGAGCTGCACGTTGAAGGGAGTTTTTTGATTAAAGGGTCAAAAGGTATCATCGATGCATGCTTGCATGCAATTCGATGTATACCTTAAAAAAAAATAATAAATTTCTGCCGAATACATTGATACAAAGGTCATATTCTATTATAATTAAATAGATAATGGATTAATGTAAACAATGCACATAAGAAAGATGGGATTTGATGATAAAGATAAATAAATTTCTGGCAGCCTCTGTCGTTACATTGTCATTAGCTGCATGTGACCTGGCACCATACAGCAGCATAGCAGTCTATGCGGATCAGGCGGCTAAGGTTGTGTGTGATGAGAGATACTGGGTAGCGGCGAGAAGCGGACCGGGAACAGAGTATGAGCTGGAGCACAAGCTTTCAAACGGCAAGGATATTACTATTCTTGAGCAGACCACAGGCGCAGACGGCAAGGTGTGGTACAAGGCAAAGTACAATCTGGCAGCAAATAATGAGGAGTGTGTCAGCTATATCAGGTCTGATTTTGTATCAGCAGGTACAGCTGCATCAGACAATGCGCAGACAGGGGATGCTTCGGCAGACACCGGCAATGCGGATGCCATACAGCAGAATAATGAGGAGCAGATTGCCCTTGCAGCTGCATCGGGAGCATATGCTACAGGTACGATTACAGGTGGCAATGTGTATGTCCGCAATGCAGCAGGCACATCCGGCACTACCAAGGTTGTCTCACTCAACTGGAACCATCAGGTTGACATAATTGGAGAGACCAGGGTAAACGGTGTGGTCTGGTACAATGTCAAGGGTACTTTAAACGGCAAGGCATTTACGGGCTGGACTATCAGTACATACATAAAGGTGACATACAATAACAGCGGAGACAATACTGATTTTGTCACGGCTATGAAGAATGCAGGCTTTCCTGACAGCTATATTCCAAACCTTACAGCTCTTCACAATAAGTATCCAAGCTGGACATTTGAGGCTGTAAATACAGGTTTGAATTGGGATACGGTGATTGAAAATGAAAGTAGAAATGGATTAAATGTCGTTTCTAAGACGGCAGATGATTCCAAAAAGTCTACTGCAGTTGGAGCATATGATTGGGCTACAAACACGTGGACGGAGTATGAAAAAGGCTGGGTATCAGCTAATAGTGCATATATAGCATATATTATGGATCCGAGAAATTTTCTTGATGAAACGAATATATTTCAATTCCAAAGCTTGGCATATTCAGCTAATGATAATTTATCAGGAGTAAATGCGATTCTAAAAGGGACATTTATGGAAGGAACAAAAAAATATTCCACTGAATCTATTAATTATGCGAACACTTTTTTAGATGTAGCTAAAAATACAGGTGTAAGTGCATATCATTTAGCATCGCGAGTTAAGCAAGAACAAGGAACAAATGGGACTAGTCCGCTTATTTCAGGAACATATTCCGGATATAAAGGGTATTATAATTTCTTCAATTTTAATGCTTATGGAAAAACAAAGCAAGATATATACAAAAATGGTTTATATTTTGCTAAACAACAGGGATGGAATACTAGAGTAAAGTCAATTCAGGGAGGAGCTGAAAAAATTGGTAAAAATTATATAAATAAAGGTCAAAACACGTTATATTTTGAAAAATTTAATGTTGTAAACAATTGTCCATATTATTCACATCAATATATGACAAATGTTACGGCAGCGCTTACTGAGGGACAAAGTGTTGCTAAGGGATACTCTGATAAAAATCAAGCTTTTACATTTAGAATACCAGTATACGATAACATGCCTTCATCGGCAGTTGGATTTAATAAAGCAGGCGATACGAATAATTATTTACAGTCGCTTTCTATTAGTGGAGTTACGTTAACTCCATCATTTAATGGAGCTACAACAAGTTATTCAGCAGTTGTTTCTAACTCAATTAGTTCTGTTGTTGTTTCCGCTAATCCTGTATCAGCTAATAGTGGAATAACAGGCACAGGAAGTTACTCACTTACTGTTGGGAATAATGCAATCAAGATTAATTGTAAGTCACAAAGTGGTGACACAAGAACTTATACTATTAATATAAATAGACAGGCATCAGCAGCAAATAATACAAACAATAATAACAATACAATTAATTCATCTGTTAGTATCTCATCGTCTAAGTATAAAATAGATACATATGTTACTGGCGTAGAACCTAATGTTAGTTCAGATGTAATTAAGAAGAATATTTCTGTTTCTGCAGGTTCGATTAAAATTTTAAACAGTTCGGGTGTAGAAAATAATGGAATTGTTGGTACTGGAAATAAAATAGCTGTATATGATCCAAATGGAAACTTGGTAAAAACAGTTGATATTGTTATATTTGGTGATGTAAATGGTGACGGAAAAGTGACCATTAAAGATATAATGCTTACAAATAGAAATATTCTTAAAAAAATATCATTGAATGGAGAATATTTGGAGGCAGCAGATGTAAATAAAGATGGAAAAGTAACTATAAAGGATATTATGCTAATAAATAATTCGATTTTAGGTAAATCAAAATTAACACAATAGGAGTAATTAATAGAGATGAGAAGAATTCGTAGTATTATTTTAACAATGATGTTGATTTTAACGACGACATTATTTAGTAGAGTACCGGTACTGGCGGCAGCCAATATTAGTGTTTCAGTAAATAAGTCGAATGTTAAAGTTGGTGATACTGTAACAGTTACGTTGTCGATTACAAGCGGATATGGAGCTCAGGGAATTTTGCAAAAAAGTTCAGGAGTGCTTGGCGGAAGCAGTGATGAGTATTTTACAATTGGAGCTGGTGTAGGTGATGTTAAGAGTTTTTCATATAAGGCAACATCTGTAGGTACATGTACTTTTTCGATACCAAGATTGGATGATACTACAGATGCGGGTGGTGGAACTCCGAGTATTGGAGTGGGTTCTGCAACAGTGAACGTAACAAGTCCTTCATCAAACAACGATTCAAACAGCAACAAGGATAACAAGGACAATTCCGGCAGCAATACCGGCAATGACAGCAATGCAAATAAAGATAATGAAAACAAAGAGGAAAAGAAATCCTCAAACGCATCTCTTGGTTCGCTGGTTATCTCAGCAGGTACGCTTTCCCCTGAGTTTTCTGCTGCGACAAAGGATTACACAGCTACAGTAGATTACAGCTGTTCAAGCCTTGCGGTTACAGCAAATCCGGCTGATTCCAAGGCGAGTGTGACATCCGTCACAGGCAATGATTCACTTGAGGTTGGCGAGAATACGGTCAGCGTTGTTGTGACAGCAGAGGACGGCAGCACAAGCACATACAATATAGTTGTTACCAGAAGAGCCGAGGATGATCCGGAGAATGCAGATAAGCAGGATAACTGGAAGAAGTTCGATATAAATGGCACAGAGTGGACTATGGTAAATGACATTCCGGAGGATGTTGTTCCTGAAGGCTTTGAGCACTCAAAGACAGTGATTGACGGACTTGAATACAATACCCTTCATGGCACTTTTGGTGATATCACGCTTGTGTATTTACAGTCGGAAAGCGGCAATGGGCTTTTTGTATATGATGCAGCACAGAATACAGCATATGAGTTTGTCCGTATCAATTCAGAGTCCCATTTTATAGTTGTTTTACTGCCTAAGGTGGATGATGTGCCTGAGGGATATAATGAGATACCGCTCTCTATAGAGGGCAAGGGTGTGGCAACAGCCTACCAGACCAAAGCCGAAAAAACCGATGATCAGACAAAGGATTTTTACCTCGTATACGCTATGAATGACAATGGTGAGAGTGGCTGGTATACATATGATAGCGTAGATGGCACATATATGAGAACCGAGCTCAGTACACCTACAGTGGCACAGGAGGAAAACGATACAACAAAGAGCGAGCTTGTCCCGGGAATTGCCAATAAATATCTTGTTTTAGCTGCAATACTGGTTCTTATTATCATTATTCTGTTACTGTTGCTTATTGTATCAGCTGTGAAAAACAGAAAATATAAGGCAATGGACTATCATGATGACGATGATGATGTAGATGATGCAGCAGAAGATGTATCAAATGAAGCTTTGGAAGAAACAACTGATGAAACTGCGGACGAGATAGCAGATGAGCTGGAAGAAGAGGTTACAGAAGAGCCGTTAGATGAAGTGGCAGAAGAAGCTGCAGAAGAAACAGCAGATGAAGCTGTAGAAGAGCCGGCAGATGAAGTCGCAGAAGAAACAGCGGAAGATGCTGCAGATGAGCAAAAGATGGCTACGGATGAAAATATATCAAATGCATCCTATGTCGGAAGAACCGTAGAAATTACACCTGATTCTAAGAAAGCTGTTGAGAATGAAAACTCTGAGTTTGATTTAAAAGATGATTCAAGGCAGGAAAACGTTTCTGACACAGAAAACGATGCTGATGAGGATGCTTTAAAGAATCAGCTTCAAATGGCACTTGATGGCTTTGTCAATGAGGGAAATAAGCCGTCTGAGACTATAGACAGCAGTGCAAAGGATGACAATGAAGATGACAGCGAGGATGATGATTTGCAGTTCATCGACTTAAATTAGTGAATATGACTGGAGGATATGACTTGAAACCATATACAAGTAAGGCTAAAAAAGCAATAGATTTGGCTGCACGTATATCAAAGAAAATGAATTACAGCTATGTTGGAACAGAGCACATACTGGCTGGCCTTATAAAAGAGGGCACCGGTGTGGCAGCTGAGATTCTAACAGCCTGCAATGTGGAATATGATAAGCTTATTTCGATGATTGAAGACCTGATTTCACCGGGGGATAACATCGAAGTGATGGACAGGGATGGCTATTCACCAAGGACACAGAGAGTATTGGAGCGTGCATCGGAGGAAGCCGATAGATTTGAGTGCAATGAGATAGGTACAGAACACTTGCTGATGGCTATAGTACTGCAGGGAGACTGTGCAGCTGCAAGACTTTTAAACACCATGGGTGTTAACAGTCAGAAGATGTTTATAGATATTCTTGGTGCGATGGGGGAGGATCCGTCTGCATACAGGGATCTGATGAAAAGCTACGGTACATCATACAATTCTGCGACTCCTGTATTAGATCAGTATTCCAGAGATTTGACAGATATGGCAGAGGCAGGGCTTCTTGACCCTGTTATAGGCAGAAAAAAGGAGATGGAGCGTGTTATCCAGATACTTTGCCGCCGTGGCAAAAACAATCCATGTCTGATTGGAGAGCCGGGAGTGGGCAAGACCGCTATAGTAGAAGGACTTGCGCAGGATATAGTCAGTGGCAATGTTCCGGATATTCTTTTGGGAAAGAGACTGGTTTCTCTTGATATGTCCGGGCTTGTAGCCAAATCAAAGTATCGTGGTGAGTTTGAGGAGCGTATCAAGAAGGTGATAAGTGAGGTTTCAAATGCCAAAAATGTACTGCTTTTCATTGATGAGCTTCACACTATAATAGGTGCAGGAGGAGCAGAAGGCTCGTTAGATGCATCTAACATATTAAAGCCTGCGCTTGCCAGAGGCGAGGTACAGGTAATCGGCGCCACTACCATAGAAGAGTACCGCAAATACGTGGAAAAGGATGCTGCGCTTGAGCGTCGTTTCCAGCCGGTGATGGTTGAGGAGCCTGGTGTGGATGAGACAATAGAGATACTCACAGGATTAAAGGGACTCTATGAAAAGCATCATGGTGTCATCATAACAGATGAGGGTGTGAAAGCAGCAGTAAGCCTTTCTACACGATATATAAATGACAGATTTTTACCTGATAAGGCGATAGACCTGATGGATGAAGCGGCAGCCAGGATAAGGCTTAAGAATCTGACATCATCTGACGAGCTGCTTGCTCTGAAAAAAGAGATAACAGATAAGCAGAACCAGTTGGAAAATGCTTTGTCGAAAGGAGATCTTGCAGCTGCCGGCGCGCTTATGTCAGAAAAGGAAGTGCTTGAAAATAAACAGCAGAAGCTTATCAGAAAGAACCGTCGCACAGGAGCCAAAAATCAGCCTGTAGTCGGCGAAAATGAGATAGCGGATGTAGTATCGGGATGGACCAAAATACCTGTAAATAAGCTTACAGAGTCAGAGGCAGGACGACTTGCAAAGCTTGAACAGATACTTCACAAGCGCGTAATAGGACAGGAGGAGGCTGTTTCTGCTGTCGCAAAGGCAGTCAGACGAGGCCGTGTTGGTTTAAAGGATCCTAAGAAGCCGATTGGCTCATTCCTGTTTTTGGGACCGACAGGAGTAGGTAAGACGGAGGTGTCAAAGGCGCTTGCTGAGGCTGTCTTTGGCAAAGAAGATGCCATGATACGTGTTGACATGTCAGAGTACATGGAAAAGCATAGTGTTTCAAAGATGATTGGTTCACCACCGGGATATGTGGGCCATGAGGAGGGCGGACAGCTCTCGGAGAAGGTCAGACGCAATCCTTTTTCTGTTATACTGTTTGATGAGATAGAAAAAGCACATTCTGATGTGTTCAATATACTTTTACAGGTGCTTGATGATGGTAGAATCACTGATTCACAGGGGCGCACGGTTGATTTCAAGAATACAATAATCATCATGACATCAAATGCAGGAGCGGCTTCTATTATAGAGCCAAAGCGCCTTGGATTTGGTGCAGGTGATGACGAAAAGCAGGATCACGAGCGTATGAAGAACAGTGTCATGGAGGAGGTCCGCCGTATATTTAAACCTGAGTTTTTGAACCGAATCGACGAGACTATTGTATTTAGAGCTCTCAACAAGGATGACATGAAGCATATAGTGACACTTCTTGTAAAGGAGCTTAAGAAACGCTGTAAAGAACAGCTTGATATAGAGCTCACAGTGCGCGACAGTGCAAAATCCTTTATCGTGGACAAAGCCTATGACAGAAAATATGGCGCAAGACCTCTTAAACGAAAACTTCAGGAGGAGATTGAAGACCGTATGTCAGAGGATATTATTACCGGCAAAATTAAGCGCGGCAATAAGGTAATAATTTCTACGAAAAACAAACAAATTTCATTGACTGTTGAGTAGAATTGGATTTATAATTAATATATCAATATAGCTACGGGAGGATAAAAATGGCTGTAATAAGTGAATTAATCCGTACTGAGGAAAACGGAAAGCTCAGCTTCGGAGATTATACATTGGCTGCAAAGGCAAAGCTTGACAATTTTGAGAAGGATGGAGATATCTACAAGGTAAAGACCTTTAAGGAGATTACAAAGCTCGAAAGAAACGGACTCTTTGTATACGAGTCTGTTCCGGGAACAGCGGTTATGGATTTCGAGGAGACTGCTGATACAGTGACATTTACTGTGGAGGGACCTGAGGATGCTCAGATTACTCTTGGCCTTGAAGAGGAGACAGAGTACGAAATTGATATAGCTGGAGCTGTTGCAGGTACTATGAAGACAAATCTCGGCGGCAAGCTCAGCTTAAGCGTAGAGCTTGAGGGTGTTGATTCAGTCGATATCAAAGTATCAAGAAAATAGAGCATATTTTTAGCCCGGTGAAAGCCGGGCTTTTTGTATTTTATAAAGGAGAACAATATGGCAAAAGGAAAGACCTCTGTATTTTTCTGCCAGGAATGTGGTTATGAATCGGCAAAATGGATGGGACAGTGCCCGGCCTGTAAGGAATGGAATACATTTGTAGAGGAAACCGTAGATAAAAAGTCGATAAGCTCGTCGGGAAAAGTAAAAAAAGAATCAAAGGCGGCACAGGTTCTGCCTCTTTCGGCAGTAAAAAGCGAGAAAGAGGAGCGTATAGTGACAGGTATAGCCGAGTTTGACAGAGTGCTTGGTGGAGGAATTGTGAGGGGGTCACTTGTGCTTGTGGGAGGAGATCCGGGTATAGGAAAATCCACGCTTCTACTTCAGGTATGCAGGGAACTTTCACAAAAAAAGGTGCCATTACTTTATGTGTCAGGTGAGGAATCCCTGCATCAGATAAAGATGCGTGCCGACAGACTTGGTGATTTTACGGATTCACTGGAGCTTTTATGTGAGACAAGTCTTGATATAGCAAAGGATGTGATTCAACGAAAAAAACCGGAGGTTGTTGTAATAGATTCCATCCAGACTATGTACAATGAGGAGATAGCGTCGGCACCGGGCAGTGTCTCACAGGTCAGGGAGACAACCGGAGTGCTTATGCAGCTTGCAAAAACTCTGGGTATTTCTGTTTTTATAGTAGGACATGTGACAAAGGATGGTGCGGTTGCGGGGCCGAGGACGTTGGAGCATATGGTTGATACTGTGCTTTATTTTGAGGGTGACAGGTATGAGTCGTACAGGATACTTAGAGGCGTTAAGAACAGATTTGGTTCGACCAACGAGATAGGCGTATTTGAAATGAAGGCGGAGGGACTTGTTGAGGTGGAAAATCCGTCGGAGTATATGCTTAGCGGTAAGCCAGAGGGAGCATCAGGATCAATTGTCACATGTTCCATAGAGGGAAGCCGCCCGATACTTCTCGAGATACAGGCTCTTGTATGTCACAGTTTTTTTAATAATCCAAGGCGTACAGCAAATGGTACAGATTATAATAAAGTAAATCTACTCATGGCGGTCCTTGAAAAAAGAGCCAACCTGTCACTGTCAGACTGTGACGCTTATGTGAATATAGCAGGCGGTATAAGGATGAACGAGCCGGCGATAGACCTTGGGATAGTGCTTGCAATCGCATCAAGCAAAATGGATATTATAGTGCGTGAGGATACCATATGCTTTGGAGAGGTGGGCTTAAGCGGAGAGGTACGCGGAGTTACCATGTCCGAGCAGCGTGTGGCTGAGGCAAAGAAGCTTGGCTTTAAAAAGTGTATTGTTCCCAAAGTGTGTCTTGCAGGAGTGTCGCATATTAGTGGAATTGAGATTGTCGGTGTGGCAAATATCAAGGAAGCGATAGAGGCTGTCAGATAGTAATTGTGAGAATTGTATATAATAAACAGACAATTTAGAAAATTTGTGTTTTTTAAGGCAGTTTTACTACTTTAATTAATTGCAGAAAATCCGTTGACATATGTGTGCCGGGATGATATTATATCAAAGCTGACTCGCGGGACACATTGAGTTGTAGAGCTTGTGAGTTACAATTTACAGACATGACTTTATAAATATTGCTTTGAAAATAAGTTAAAAAAGTTATGAAAAAAGTTCTTGACAAATGTAAAACATTTTGATAGAATAAACAAGCTGTCGCAAGACAGAGAACTTAAAACAGAGTTCAAAAAAATAAAAAAAGTGCTTGACAAACGAACAGCGATTTGATAAAATAAACAAGCTGTCGCAAGAGAGCAAAACAAAGAACATTGATAACTGAACAGTGAGAAACCTTGAAAGATTTTGAGAATCAATCAGAACGCTTCAATGAAAATTGAAGACCTTTAAAACAGTAAATTCAGAATTATCTGAATGAACGAATTAGCCAAGTTTAACTTGACTGAGATCAACTTTTTAACATGAGAGTTTGATCCTGGCTCAGGATGAACGCTGGCGGCGTGCT
>ENA-OPSY01001170-OPSY01001170.1-human-gut-metagenome-genome-assembly--contig:-NODE-1170-length-16116-cov-133.962642_pt1 | contig 16116 bp, 10 predicted proteins | sample MGYA00241464_ERZ501920 | MGnify/ENA primary metagenome ERZ501920 (study PRJEB25962, sample SAMEA2042396) | human gut metagenome | biome: human gut; feature: human-associated habitat; material...
TTCACAAACCGGAGGTATTTGATGCATTGAATAAGATAGATAATAATATATTGAAGCTGGATACTATTGATACGGATTATATTCGATTGACAGACCGCCCGACCGGGCACTATGATGTACGGAAAATTATAAAAGGGATGAAAGCTTTCAAAGGTAATCTGATTATTCAGACCATGTTCATGAAAGGCAAATATCAAGGGCAGGATGTGGATAATACTTCAGATCGGTATGTGCTGCCCTGGCTGGAAACGGTGAAAGAGATTGCTCCCCGTCAGGTGATGATTTACACCATCGACCGTGAAACGCCCGATCATGATTTGGAAAAGGCTACTCATGAGGAATTGGACAGAATAGGAAAATTGATAAAGGATTCCGGCATTCCGGTATCGGTCTCGTATTGAGAAAAAAGTAAGTTGACTTCAAAGGGCAAGTAAGTTGACTTACTTTGCCGATGAAGTGAACTTACTTTGCTCATGAACATATCTTACTTTTTCAGGTCACTATTAAAACATATAATTTATTCCTGGATATTTTTCAAAGACTGGAGATACGTTGTTTCACATACTTGCAATTGAATGGATTTGAATAATAATGGAATATACTTCTATCCCTGATTATAATGATGGAAGCTTTAATCTTTATCAGAACGAACTGATGAACTTTTTCATCTTTCTGACCAAGGTACATCCAGCTTTTATTCTTGACAAGTCATTGAAAGCCTAATGCTGTCAGTTTGTTCTGTCCGCTTGCGATGAGCTTTGTGATATGAATAAATAACATCACTTTAGCCGATTTCCATCTGAGAATTAATGAATTGTTAGTTCTTTTGCAGGATGCCCATACTTTTGTGAATATAGAACCGTTGTCGCTATATCCATTTTCTGTCCGCTATTTTAACGGGAATTTTTATTTATACTCCATTTTTTGGAACACATGATTCAGGATATGAATCAAAGGGGAGTTTCTTTGCTGGTTGTTGATATGCGGTATAATGGGGGAGGTAACAGCCTTTTAGGAAATATGCTGTTGGAGGCATTGAATATTCATTTATCTATTTCCATAAGCTATGGAAATACAACAAACACGAAGAAAGCACTTGGCTATATGGCAGGAAGGGCTTAGGGATGCGGATAAGGTCTTTTAATGATAAATCTGATTTCAAGATTTTAAAACACCAGTGAGGAGTATGGGGGCATTTTACACTTATTTACTGAAAAAAGGATATTGGCTTTCTATTCCTGTCCTTCATTAGCAGAATAGAATCAAAAAGGAGAGCATTTATTTTAGTCCATAATGCTCTCCTTTCTTATTTTATTTTTCTATAATAGCCTTTGCTTTCTCCAAAGCCACATTGATATTAGGACAGATATTTTCTTTTCCCAGCAGTTCATTAAATCCTGATTTTTCAAGAATTTGATGCACTTTTTCATTCACTCCCGAAAGCACAATCTGAATATTTTCTTTCTTAGACATTTCGCATAGATTAGTCAGGTTGTGAATACCGGTAGAATCAATGAATGGTACTTTACGCATACGTACGATCCGTACTTTGGGACGGTCGCCCAATTCGGACATGATTTCCTCAAACTTGGTAGCGATACCAAAGAAGTAGGGACCGTTGATTTCATATACTTCCACACCTTTGGGAACCATGAGATGTTCTTCGTGCACTTCCAGATCGGATTCATTATTGGGGTCGATTTCATTTTTGATAACCGATATTTCTGTTGTTTCCATGACACGTTTCATGAACAATACACAGGCAATGAGCAAACCTACTTCAATAGCTACGGTCAAATCGAAGATAACAGTCAAGAAGAAAGTGATCAACAGTACGGTGACGTCTGATTTCGGATTCTTCAGCAACGCTTTGAAAGTACGCCAGCCGCTCATGTTATAGGAAACAATCACCAATACACCTGCCAGACAGGCCATCGGGATATATTGTGCCAGAGGTATCAGGAACAAGAGAATCAGCAACAGAATGACTGCATGAATGATACCTGCAACAGGTGATTTTCCACCGTTGTTGATATTGGTCATGGTACGTGCGATGGCTCCTGTAGCAGGAATACCGCCAAACAGCGGAGCGATAATATTGGCTGCGCCCTGGGCTATCAGTTCCGTGTTTGAATCGTGGCGGTCACCAATGACACCATCGGCTACGGCAGCAGACAACAGAGATTCTATGGCTCCCAGTACAGCAATGGTGATGGCAACCGGAAATAAATTCTTGATAGCTTCCCAATTTAATTCGGGTACTACTGCATCCGGCAGCTGTGACTGAATGGTAAAACGGTCGCCAATGGTGTCGATACAAGTGATTCCGCCATATGTTTTCATCAGGTACACGGCAATGGTTACTACAATGATGGCAATCAGTGAACCTGGAATCTTTTTTGAGAACCGGGGAGTCAGTGCGATAATCAGGACGCTGACTATGCTGACAATGGCGTTCCACCAATTAACAGTATCAAAATGACGGAAATACATCATCCATTTACCTATGAAGTCTCCCGGTACTTTTTCTCCTCCGAAGTTCAGTCCGAAGATATCGGCAATCTGTGTCGTAAAGATGGTAACGGCAATACCACTGGTAAATCCTACAATAATGGGATAAGGAATGAATTTGATAACAGCTCCCAGTTTGAATACACCTAATAAAATAAGGAGTACTCCTGCCATAAGAGTTGCTACTGTTAATCCGCTGATGCCGTATTCTTGGATGATTCCATAGATAATTACGATAAATGCTCCGGTAGGTCCGCCTATCTGTACTTTGCTTCCTCCTAATAAAGAGATGATAAATCCTGCTACAATAGCAGTGATGATGCCTTTTTCTGGGGAAACTCCCGAAGCGATACCAAATGCGATAGCCAGTGGAAGTGCAACAATACCTACGATAATTCCGGCCATGAGGTCGGCCATGAAGCTCTCTTTTGAATAATTCTGTAGGGTAGTGAAGAGCTTCGGTTTGAATTCAAATGCTTTCATTTGTCAACTACTTTATGCTATGATTTTAAACGAGTTGCAAAAGTAGATAAAATTAATGTATAAATTAAGGTATTATTCTATTTAAATTCGTATTTTTGTTATTCATAGGGTGTTTTGTTGATAGTAATGGTGCGTTGGGCGGTAGAATCATTTGTGATACTGGTTACATCTCCTTTCGTAGTGAAGTAAACGTAATTTCCTTTATCGTAAAAACGATATACCTTGCAACCGTCATGTTCAAACAGATAGCTGACAGTGTAAGTGGAGTTGTTTTCAGACTCTCCGATTTTTAACGGTATGGACGCACATGAATTAAATCCTATTATAGTAAGGAGGGGAAAAGTGAATAATTTGATGATGTTTTTCATAATGGAAAATGTTAATGTTGTTGTGAACACAAATATAGGTGTTCTTGTTTATTTTATATAAAGTGAACGTTTAATTAAATATAAAAACGTAATTGTAATGAATACAATTTTGAAATAAAATATATATCTTTGTGTCATCAACAGATGATCAAATAATACTAACTAATAAAACTAACAATTATGGCTAAAAGCGTAAAAGGTACACAGACAGAGAAAAACTTGCTGACTTCATTTGCAGGTGAATCACAGGCTAGAATGCGTTATACTTACTTTGCAAGTACAGCAAAGAAGGAAGGTTATGAACAAATAGCAGCTATTTTTACAGAAACAGCCGATCAGGAAAAAGAACATGCAAAACGTATGTTTAAATGGTTGGAAGGCGGTATGGTAGAAATTACTGCCAGCTATCCTGCAGGTATCATTGGTACCACTATGGAAAATTTGAAAGCTGCCGCTGCCGGTGAAAATGAAGAATGGACTACTGATTACCCTCACTTTGCTGATGTGGCCGATCAGGAAGGTTTTCCTGCTATCGCTACTATGTATCGCAGAATCGCTGAAGCTGAAAAGGGGCATGAGGAAAGATATCTGGCTTTATTGAAGAATGTGGAAGAAGGCACAGTATTCAAGAAAGCAGAAGAAACTGTATGGCAGTGCCGTAACTGCGGTTACATTTATGTAGGTACGGAAGCTCCTGAAGTATGTCCTGCATGTCTGCATCCGCAAGCTTATTTCGAAGTGAAGAAGAATAATTATTGATTGAAATAAAACCACTCGTTCATCATGGATCCGGTTTCTCTGAAAAGGGGAAACCGGATTTTTTATTTTTAGGAAATGATTTTTGATTGGTTTTTATTCTTCTCTTTTCCCGTTTACAAATTCCCCCGGTTTCATGCCGAACTGTTTTTGGAAACATTTGGAGAAATAAGACGGATTATTGAATCCTACCATATAACAGATTTCATTGATGCGATATTTGTTTTCTGCCAGCAAGATCGCTGCTTTTTTCAAACGTACCACTTGAATCAGTTCATTAGGGGTGATATTGGCCAATGTCTTTATTTTGGCAAACAGGCCCGAACGGCTGATACACAATTTTTCGGCCAGGAAATCTACGGATAATTCCGGATTGGAGAAATTCTCTTCTATGATTTCATTCATACGGGTAAGGAACTTGTCGTCCATAGAATTATTGGCAATGCTGTTCAGCGGAACCAACGGCATCTTCGAGAATTTCTGACGCAGCAGATTACGCAAGTCTACCAGATTCTTGATACATGCTTCCAAGTATTGCATGGAGAAAGGTTTCTCTATGTAGGCATCTGCACCACAATCCATACCTTCTATCTTGGAGTTGGTATCTGTCTTGGCCGTTAGCAGGATGAAGGGTATATGACTGGTAGCCTGGTTAGTCCTTATTGCTTTGCAGAATTCCACTCCGTCCATGCGTGGCATCATCCAGTCGCTTACAATGAGTGTCACTTCGTTTTCTTTCAGTTTATTCAGTGCTTCTATACCGTCTTCTGCGGTAAGTATGCTGTATTTATCAGCCAGACTACTCGAAAGGAAATTCAACATTTCCTCATTATCATCCACAATCAGCATGGTTGGTTTATGTTTGATAGGAGAACCGGAGAGGTCCTCTTGCAAGATTCCTTCGGGAATGGCTGGGTTGTTCAATAGTGATGTGCCCGTATCCTGTGGCAGGACTTGTGCTTGTTCTATAGGCAACGTTACGATAAAAGATGATCCTTTGTTAACCTCGGATTCCACTTCAATACAGCCATTGTGTGATTCTACGATACTTTTGACAATGCTGAGGCCGATACCTGTTCCCGGCTTGTTATCCATAGCCTGATAGAACGGATGGAATATCTTCTTTTGTTCTTCTTTGCTGATCCCTATGCCGTTATCTGTCACTCGGATTATAAAAGTATGTTGTTCCGGCTGTACGATACAGGTAAGAGTAACTTCATCTTTTGTGTATTTACTGGCATTGGTCAACAGATTGCTGACTAGTTTGGTTACCGCCTCACTGTCTACTATAGCCGTGAAATCTGCTTCAGGATATTTCACAGTAAGCCGTGCTCCATGTTGGGCGATGAAAGGTTCGAAACGTTCACAAACCGCTTTGAGCAGTTGGTGGATATTTTGGGAAGCAAACTTCATTTTCATTCCTTCCTGTTCCACCTTCCGGAAATCCAGCAATTGGTTTACCAGGAACAGCAGACGCTGGCTGTTACGGTCAATAATATTCAGATCGTCGCGTACTGTAGACGGCAGGGACACGGGAGATTTCATTATTTTCTCCAAAGGTCCTATGATAAGGGATACCGGTGTGCGTATTTCGTGGGCTATCATGGTGAAGAACTTGATTTTGGCTTCGTGTACTTCTTTTTCCTTGTTGGCGTTCAGTTTGTTTATTTCAGCCGTATGTTTCTTCTCTGTCCGTTTGATGATGAAGCGGATGACGAATCCGAAAGCTATGCAAACCAATACAAAATAGAGCAGTTTGGAAGCGGTGGACCAATAGAAAGGAGGGTGGATGGTGATTTTCAGACTGGTTCCTTTTTCATTCCATATTCCGTCATTATTGGTCGCCTTTACTTTGAAAAGATAGGTTCCTGCGGGCAAATTGGTGTAAGTGGCCTTATTTTGGGAGCCTACATAGTTCCAGTCTTTGTCAAATCCTTCCAGTTTATAGGCGTATTTGTTTTTATTGGGGGTGCAATAGCTTAAAGAGGCATAAAGCAAGCTGAATGCATTTTCTTTATAGGATAGCTCCAGTTCTTCCAACTGGTTGAGAGATTTTGGAAGCAGTTTGTTTCCTACAGGAATTTGTTTATTAAATATTTCTAGTGCAGTAATGACTACTGGAGGACGTACGTGATTCGTTTTAATTTGATGGGGATAGAAAGCATTGAATCCGTTTACTGATCCGATATAAATTTTTCCGTCAGAAGCTTTGATACCTGCATTGGGTAGAAACTGGTCACTTTGTAGTCCGTCACTTTTAGTAAATACCTGGCAACCTTCTCCCGGTATATAGCGGACCAGCCCTTTTGTAGTGGTCAGCCATAATATATGCTGGTCTTCGATAATGCTGCATATATTGTGGCTGGGTATTTCTAACGGGATGGTTTCAAAATTGTCTTCCTCTATATTGTATTTACAAAGTCCGTTCATGGTTCCTGCCCATATCTCTCCATGGCTGTCTATCAGGCAGCAGTTTACTTGGTTATTGGCCAGCGTATTGGGCAGTGTATTGTTATGCACATAGTTTTTCCATATTTGTTTTTCCGGATGAAATTTGAACAATCCTTTTCCTTGTGTGGAAAACCAGAGATTTCCTTTTGTATCTTGGTCTATGTCTATGGTCATAGCATCTAGGTTCTTAATACGGATAAAATTATCCTCTTCCCGGTTATACAGATTGATTCCATTCATGGATGCTACCCAGATTCTATCCGATCTGTCTTTAAAGATGGCGTAAGAACTGGTTCCGTCCAGTGAGGTCGGGATATCTGTATAGGAGCGGTAGACTTTAAAAGTTCCCGTTTGCAGATTCAGTACATTCACTCCTCCAGTATAGGTTCCTATCCATAGGTTGTCTCCATCCATGCATAGTGCATGGACGTTGTGATAGGAAAGGCTGTTTTTATGATCAGCCGGTAGATAGTAAACGAACTTCCGGTCTTTAGGCGAGTATCGGTTCAGTCCACCGTCGTCCGAAGCTATCCATATTTGTCCATGAGCATCTTCGCAGAACCGTCCGATAACATTTCCATTTATAGAATTGTAAAGTCGTGAATGGGAAAAACTTTCAAATTGTTCAGCATTAGGTGAAATATAATTAATCCCTCCATAGTAGGTCCCAATCCAGATACCTCCTTCCCGGTCTTTTATGATGGGATATACAAAACGGTTTGATAAAGAGTTGGGAACAGTTTCATTTTCAGTAAACAGTTTATATTCTTCTGTAAGGGTATTGAATAATAACAGCCCGTCGTCCGATCCTATCAATAGTTGGTGAGGGGCATATTCCATTAACGAATGAATGTGTGTTACACCTTTTCCGTCCGTAGGGTGTAAATAGGTAGTGGTTTGCCGCGTATATTTATCTATTTTTTGCAACCCGCACTCCCATGTTCCCAGCCAAAGGGTCTGTTCTGAATCCTCCAGCATGGCTAATGCTTGTGAGTGGTGATTTCCGGCATTGTAAAGAAGTCCAAAAGGCTCGAATTTATTTTCTGCTTTGTTCAGTTTGTAAACACCTGATTCTCCTTGGTTGGTGAGAGCCCATATTTGGTTGTCACTGTCTGCCATTGTGCTTGCTACTATTCCGAACGCACTTGTAAATTCGTATTGTTCCAAATAGTTTTTTGATAGATTGTATCGGAACAAGCCTTGCCCGTTGGTCGAGAACCATAAATTTCCGTCTTTATCTTGCAAAATATGGTTGACGATGCTGGTTATGCGGACATTATTGGGAGTTGTGAGGTCGAAATAGGTAAAAGTTTCCGTTGCATAAGCATATATATAGATTCCCTCATCTGTCCCTATCCAGATATTCTTTTTGGTTCCGTACAGGGAGGATATGTATTTGCCTGCTGCCTGTGGGCAAATTGAATATGATTTTATCATGATTCCGTCATATCGGTTCAGACCTTCTTCTGTTCCTATCCATAGAAAACCATATTTGTCTTGCATAATGGCACGTACAGAGTTGGATGACAATCCGTCTTCTACGGAGAAATGTCGGAAACGGAAATCATTGGGTACAGCAAGTAAAGTTACTGATATAAGTAGAAAGAGTATCGAAAGGACAGGGCTTTTCATAGTTGTTATTTTTATCTTTATGCAAAGATAACAAGGTTTGAAATAATAGTATTGTAAAATGAAATATATTTATTGAGGTCAAGATAGAAATATGAATGTGTGGAAATATTTTCTTTAAAAGGGTGCCAATAGTCTGATAGTACTATTTTTGTTGCACCCTCATAAAGAAAATGTGATATGGTTTTATTGAATAATGGGCTGACTTCCAGTTATTCTTATCCGGTAAGGCCATTGTGCATCCTTTTCTTCCTGATTCGGATTTATCCAATGTTCGGCTGGCGCTCCCATAACGATGAACCAGAGACGTTCCGGAGATGAATTCTCTGGCACAGCATAACTGATTTTTCCCACAGGGTCTGCTTTCATTTCTCCATAGACTGCCTTGCCTTCTTTTGTGATGGTTACTATTCCATAGCGCCATCCGGCTTTGTCTGCATTGATGGTGTGGAATCCATTTTTATCGGCTTCTCCACAAAATTCTATTGTTACAGTTTGTCCGGTTGGGGGGATTGAGAGAGGAATGGCGTTGAAACCGTAGTTTTCCGGACAATTTTCGGGTGTGATCTGATACCAGTTGTCATCCATGCTGTTCAGTTTGCAGGTATATTGATTGGCATAAGGGCGTGTCTCTTTCCATACCCGTGGGAAATCCCAATTGATGAAATGACGGCAGGCGTCGAATATTTCATCACAGAATTGTTCCTGAGTCAGTCCAGTCATGCGTTTATAAGTCATTACAGGGTCTTCCCCTCTCTTTCCCTGACGATAAAGTTCGGCGATGAACGGCAGTCCCCGTTTCATGCTCCAATATTCTATGACGTATGGTGAATGATAAATGTTTTCCAAATGCAGATAAGCCTTGTGGGTAAGGGTCTTGAATGCATCCCAATGATATTTTTCATCGGTCATCCAGTCTGGATTCACTTGCCAGAGCATCCATTGTGAGGTCATTTCGAAGAAGCCGCAACCACCCCAGGCTTCTCCTTGGCCGTCACAGGTGATTTGTGACTGGAAACTATGTCCCAGTTCATGCGCTATACAATTCAGCTTTTCGTCCTGTACCCGGTTGGGGGCAATCCAGAGAGCGCCGATCTCACCGTCATAGTCTCCACCATAAGCGGTTCCTTCCAGTGAATAATTGATCATAACCATCATGCGGTATTTGTCGCATTTTGATCCGGTTTTGGCGAATTGCAATGTGTGATAGAAATAATGGTAAAAATGCTCTAGTTTTTCTTCCAGATTTTTCAGGTTTACTTTCATGGAATGTCCTTCCAGCTGAGGAGGGTCTGACAGGTTGTCACCAAATCCTTTTTCCCAAAAGATGACGAAGTTTTCGGTACATGCCATGCGGTGATAGCTCCATTTGCTTTCGGGGTCTTGCAAGTCCATGCTTCGCAGGTCTTTGGGGATATAGATTTCTTTGCCTTCGGGCAGAGGTACCGTTGTGCTTTCATTTTCCTGTGTTTTTGAGTTGGAACAAGAGATGAGCATCATCATGAGCAGGGGTAGGATATATGTTTTCATATTATTATAAATGAGTTGTTTCATTATTTAGTGGGTGTCAGTCTGACCATCAATACTCCATGCGCGGGAATTTCGTGCCGGGTATTTCTTTCTGTGGTTCCTATGTCTTTGTGCTGCCATAGGTCTCTTATTTTATATTCCTTCCGATGTATGTTCACTTCATCGGCAAAATAGATGGTTTGTTTTTTCCAGTCATAATCCAGTTTCCAGCTGTTTTCCGTACGGTTCATGAAACATACAGCCAGTTCACCATCATTCAGCGGCTTTGCCCATATTTCTTTTTCGCCCATATCCATAAACCGGCGGGCTTGTTCTCCTTTTTTATCTTGGTTGATGGCTATTACCTCTTTATTGGTTAATATTTCTATGGTTTCTTTATCCATGTTGCGCAGGTCGTTGCCGCTCATGAGTGGTGCTGCTAACATACACCACATGGAGAAATGGGTGATATATTCGTCGCGTGTCATTCCACCATTACCTACTTCCAACATCTCGGCATCGTTCCAATGTCCCGGTCCGGCATAAGGGTAGAGATCGGCCATCTTGTCTATAATGTCGAGTACTCCCACACCTACCCCAGTCGAATACACACTGGTAGCAATCGCGTATGTCAGGAGTGATGCGCCATAAATGTCCGATACCTTTTCCCCATTTCCATGGTTCATTCTCCCCCCATTCGCAAATGCTGAATACAATAGGACGTCCGCATGCTTTCAGCGCGTCGCTCATGGTACGGTAAGCAGCTTCCGCCTTTTGTCCTTCATTGGAGCACCAGTCGTATTTCAGGTAATCGATTCCCCATGCGGCGTATGTACGTGCATCTTGAAACTGATATCCGCGGCTTCCGGGTCTTCCCTGGCATGTTTCGGAGCCTGCACACGAATATATTCCCATTTTCAGTCCTTTGGCATGCACATAATCTGCCAGTGCTTTCATTCCATTGGGAAAACGTTTGGGATCGACCTGTATATTTCCTTCTTCGTCTCGTCCTACCTGCCAGCAGTCGTCGATGACCAGGTATTCATAGCCTGCATCCTTCATGCCTGTGGCAATCATGGCGTCCGCCATTTCTTTGATGAGCTGTTCGCTCACATTGCATCCGAATTTGTTCCAGCTGTTCCATCCCATAGGCGGAGTTTGTGCCAATGCGTTAAATACAGAGTCGGGTACTTCTTTTTTAGTGCCGAAATACATTTGTGCTCCGGCTGTAAGTGTGCTTGTCAGCAGCAGCAGAGTTAAGAATTTTGTTTTCATGGTACACAAGGTTCTTTTCATATAGTTTTCATATTTTGTGGGGGTAAAAGTAGTTTTTAGGAAGGTATTGATATGATACAATCATGCAAAAATATAGCAAAATAGTCTGGATAGTGAGCTATATAGGAAAATTTGACTTGAAACTCCTTGATGCATGAAGGTGATTAAAAAAGGAGTGTCCAACAAAGACACTCCTTTTTTAATATGAATAATCTGTTGCTTCCCAATAGTATTATTCGTAAGGAGCGGCATCAATCAGTTTGGACTTGTTCAGCTCCCAACGCGGAACAGGCACCCAATACAGTTTGTCATTATTGAATACACGTGTGGAAACAATGTTATCTGTCCAGTATTCTTTGCGGTAGGTGCCGTCTTCATTTTTAAATTTGCCGATAGTTACGCCATAAATAGGCTTGCTGTATTCTTCATACATTTTTTTCCAACGGCGGAGATCAAACCAACGTTGTCCTTCAAATACCAGCTCTATTTGTCTTTCATATTCATATTCGGCTCTGATATCTTCTCCTGTAGCGGGTGGTAAAAGCGCGCGGGTACGTACTTTATTGATATACTCCAAAGCTTCTAAGTTGTTGCCTAGCTCAATCTGGCATTCGGCATAGTTGAGATAAATTTCTGAAAGACGGATGAAGAACCAAGGGGTAGTGTGCATGGTTGTTCCTGTAGCATCATAAGACGGGTCGAGAAACTTCCGCATGGAGTATCCCGTATTGCTGGCATTCCACCAATATTCACCCCAATTGCTGTCTTTTCCGGCAGGAATCGTTTCGTCTCCTCCATAATATACTTCTACTTCGCGTTTGTCTTTTCCATATCCCCATTCGTCCCCATCTAATAAGAAAGCGGCATAAAAACGAATTTCACGCCCGTTCCAGGGATAATAGTCATAGTGTGTTTTCTTTTCAGAAGCGGTACCGTCTGCCATTTGGAACTTATCCACTAAATTTTGTGTCGGATTGAAATTCCCCCATCCTTGGAAGCCGTTACCAATGCCGCATGGAGCCTGATATAAAAATGAGTTATTATCACCTGATCCGTATTTAGGGTCAAATAATTTTTCGAAAATAACTTCTGGATTTTTCACATCATAAAACAATGCTCCATATTCCTCACTGTTATTTACCGTTTTTAAATAGTATTTGTTTAAGTCGAATACTGCTTTTGCAGCATTTGCTGCCGCTTGCCACTTTTCAGTGCTGGGTGTTCCAAATAATGGACTTGCCTTATATAATAGTACTCTGGATTTCAGAGCTAGAGCAGCTCCTTTGGTAACTCGTCCGAAATCATTGGGATCACTATACTCTATAGGGAGCAATGCAGCGGCCTCATCTAAATCCTTTATAATGAAATCGGCTACTTTATCCATATCTTCACGTTGCAGTTCAAATGAAGAATCCAGGTCAAAAGTATGATCTACGATAGGCACACGTCCGAATAAGCTGTATAGCATATGATAATTCCATGCACGTAGAAACAGGGCTTGCCCTTTTTGTTCGTTTCTAGAAGTCTCATCTCCGGGTACATTATCTATCTTTTCCAAAAAAAGATTCAACTTGCTTATATATTGATAATAACTATACCAGGGATCCCACATCGTATCATCCCAACCGATTCCGGCATTATCACAGCTTAATAATCCTTGGGTCACATTTTCTGAACCATAAGTATGTTTTTGAAAAACTTCGTCTGTATAGTGTGCAAAGCGGGTGCCCTTCATGTTTTCGGCCATCAGGTTCATATATTGCGCATTCAGATAAGTTTCTGAAAGGGCAAGATCATTCCATACTGCTTCATCTGTGAAAGAGTCCAGCGGGTCTTGATCAAGTATATCTGTACAAGAAATCATGCCTATGCTAGCCAATGCAAAGGCTACATATAAATATATCTTTTTCATTGTTCATCGTTTTTGGGTTTCTTAAAATGTAATATTGGCACCGAAAGTAATCGTTCGCTGTAACGGATAGCTTAGCACACCGTTAGAGTTGATTACTTCGTTGTTGTCATTACGTGTTACACCTGCTTCCGGATCAGCAATCTTATAGTTGTCAATCGTAAATAAGTTTGCTCCGTTGACATAAATTCGTGCTTTTTGTATTCCTACTTTAGCTGTTAGATCCTTAGGCAATGTATAACCTAATTCCACTGATTTTAAACGTAAGAAGGATGCATTACGTAACCACCATGTCGAAGCTTGTCCATTCCAGGTATCACCATAAGTTTGTTTTATGAAGGCTTTAGGCCAACGTGCGTTGGCATTTTCTTCCGAGGTGTTTCCTTCTTTCCAGCGTCCTTCATAAAAATCTGTCGCCATGTTCATGGTTGGCTGGACTAATTGGCTGGCTTTGGCCTGTCCTTGGAAAAACATATTTAAATCGATACCTTTCCAACCTCCATTTAATGTAAATCCGTAAATGATTTTTGGAGTAGCTGTTTCATCAATACGGATTGCATCATCCCATGTTATGTTACCGTCGCCATTTGTATCTTGATAAATCAAGTCTCCTGGTTTGGCTCCGTCAATATGTGGCGTATTATCTACCTGCTCTTGAGTTTGATAGATGCCTAATGCTTTATAGAGTACTTGTCCGTCAATGGGATGGCCTTCTGTCTTTTGCCATGCAGGAGTGCTGGCTGCCTCATCCATATAGTTCACCTTATTTTTTGCGTAAGTTAAGTTACCTGTGATCCCCCATTCAAAATCACCTGCACGATCTCGATATGTAGCTATGATTTCTATGCCGGAGTTAGTAACCTCACCTATGTTCTCTTGTGGCAGAGTCATTCCTGCGTAATAAGGAATGGATGCGTTACGGTAACAAAGGATATCATTACGGTTGGAATGGAACCAATCAAAATCCAGACCAAATTTTCCATTTAAGAATTGTGTGGATAAACCTAAGTTTAAAGTCTTTGCTTTTTCCCAAGTTACTACTGGATTGGCTACTCGTGCTTGGTAAAAGCCTTGGTTGATGTGTCCGTCCTCTCCTGCTCCAAAGTACGGCCCTTTATTATCTGCTAAGAATTTGTATTGGGACATGAACTGATAGGCGGCGATATTGTCATTACCCATCATGCCCCAGGAACCTTTCAGTTTGAAGAAGCTGACCACATCCTTTATCGGTTCGAAGAATTTTTCCTCACTCATCACCCAACCCAGTGAGAAAGCCGGGAACAATCCCCAACGATGACCGGGAGCAAAATTCATGGAGCCATCGTAGCGCAATGTTACCTCTGCTAAATATTTGTCTTTATATCCATAGTTGATACGTCCGAAGAAATTGCAACGTGCTGTAGCGTCTGAATAACCTCCATTGTCCTTGTCTTCGGGTACACTGCTGCCTGCAAATATTTCAGGAATGGCTGTAGACAGATAGTTGGTACGATAGGCGGAAAGAGTGTTATAATCATATTTGCTTTGTTCGTAGGCCACGAATGCATCTACTTTGTGAGCTTCGGCAAATGTATGGCTATAACCGATACGGGCATTCAGGGTGATTGTTTTGTAGTTGCTAGACCAGGAGTTTACACTGATTTTACCGGTATCTGCTCTTTTGTTCTGGTATTCATTGGTTGCTTTGTCATAATAATATAAGTCGTACGGCTGATTTAATGATTTGCCGTTATCAAAATGGAAATCCAGTGCGGCATATCCTTCTACATACAAACCTTTGGTAATCATATCCAGGTCAATATGCAGCAAGGGCTTCAGGTTTAATATATTATAGGTGTATTTATTGTATCCGGGCTGGTCTGTCACCATAATGGCGGCATTGCGGGTGATACCATCGTAACCTACTCGTGGGAGTCCGTTCGGGAAATAGGGAGCACTGCCGGGAAAAGTGGTCAGGAAATAAGTAAACAGGTAGGGAGTCGAATAAATTCCACGGTTGCGTTGTTCTTGACGTCCCAGAATATCAAAACTAAAACGTACGGATTTGTTGATTTTGGCATCAATGTTGGTGATGAATTGATATTGCTTGTAGTCCTGTGTGCTCTGTTTGTAAATGGCATCCTGCCACATATATTGAGCGGAAGAATAGAAGGATAATTTATCATTGCCACCACTTACGGACAAGCTGTGCTGAGTTTTTCCTGCCCAATCTTTGGCCACTGCATCCCACCAGTCTGTGTCGGGATAATTTAGATCATCATCATGATTTATATAATGTTGCAGCACTTCATCGGAATAAGTGATACCGCCCTGATCGTGGCGTGGGTCGGCGTCATATTCATTTACATAAGTCGCATACTGGTAGGAGTTCAGCATTTGGGGGATGCGTGTCGGTTGGGAAAGTGTGTAGCTGCCGTTGTAGTTTACTTGCATTTTACCTTCCTTACCGCGTTTGGTGGTTACCAGGATAACACCATTTGCGGCGCGTGCACCATATATGGCGGCAGAAGCGTCTTTCAGTACAGAAATAGATTCGATGTCTTCAGGGTTGAGGCGGCTGAATGAACGGTCAGCAATACCATCCACAACGATCAGTGGAGAAGTATTTCCTAAAGTCCCTTTTCCGCGGATAAGAATGTCGGCTCCATCCTCGCCAGGTTCGCCTGAACGGGTATTGGCTATGATACCGGCTGTCTTACCGGCTAGGGTATTACTTAAATTGGCTGCTGAGACTTTTTTAATATCTTCACCGCTTACAGATGATACAGAGCCTGTCAGGGTTGCTTTTTTTTGTGTGCCATAACCTACCACCACCACTTCATCCAGTATCTCCGTATCTTCTTTTAGCGTAACATTTACGGTTCGTTGTCCGTTGATGGATATTTCCATCTTTTTATATCCTATGTAGGATATTGTCAATGTGCCTTGGGCCGGTGCATTGAGGCTGAACTTACCGTCAAAGTCGGTAATGGTTCCGTTGGTCGTTCCTTTTACCACAACGCTGGCTCCGATGACAGGTTCCCCGCTGGTATCGGTAATCCGACCGCTGATGGTTTGATTTTGTTGAACTGTTTCCATGACTGATGTGCTGGCTTCCGGAACTGCATAAGCAGCACTAATTCCAATACCCGCAGTAAGGAAAAGACAGGTGGTAGCCTTCAGCAAAGCCCTGCTGAACAAGGCCCGGTTCTCATGTGTTTTCATCATACAGTTTTATTTAAAAGG
>ENA-OPSY01001173-OPSY01001173.1-human-gut-metagenome-genome-assembly--contig:-NODE-1173-length-16103-cov-6.192547_pt1 | contig 16103 bp, 15 predicted proteins | sample MGYA00241464_ERZ501920 | MGnify/ENA primary metagenome ERZ501920 (study PRJEB25962, sample SAMEA2042396) | human gut metagenome | biome: human gut; feature: human-associated habitat; material: faeces...
ACATGGGTAACTCACTGATGATCGCATGCTCCATATCCAGCACTTCATAATATAATGCGTCTACGTTATCTCCAGCTTCTATTATCTCCGTCTTACCCGTATCGGTGTACGTAACCTTTGCTTTTCCTGCTCTTGGATACTCCATAATCTCAATATATCCCTTTTCACAGGAGATCATTCCTCTCTTCGGCTGTTTGGAATGAAGCGACAACATGACCGTTGCCATCTGTCCTTCTGGGTTCATGAGCAGAAGTCCCGCCTGTTCATCTACTCCGGTCGGTGCTGCTTTGACCTGAGACAGTAACTGATCCGGCTTGGAATCCATAAACCAACGAATGAATGAAAGCGCATATACCCCGATGTCCAGCATTGCACCACCGGCAAGATTACGGTTAAAGAAGCGGTTATTCATATCATATTCTTTGAAGCTTCCAAAATTCATCGTGATAAGATTTACTTTTCCCAATACACCGGTCTCCAAAAGTTCTTTTAATTTTTTATAGATTGGCATATGATAAATTGTCATTGCTTCTCCGATGATGACATGTTTCTCTTCTGCCAGTACTGCCATCTCATTCAATTCGTCACTGTTAAGTGTGATCGACTTTTCTACCAGAATATGTTTGCCATTCTCAATTGCCTGTCTCATGAATTTCTTATGTGTATTATGAGGAGTTGTGATATAGATAACATCCACTTCCGGATCTGTAAACATCTCATTGTAATCTGTATATACTTTACCGATGCCATACTTTTCACCAAATGCAACTGCTTTTTCATAGGTTCTGTTACCGACGGCATATATATTCTTTCCATTCTTCTTTAATGCGACGGCCATCTCATTTGCGATAACTCCTGTCCCAAGTACTGTCCAGTTAATATCTTTCATATTTTGATTCCTCCATATATCTGCTTGTTTTTTCCATCACATCTTTCAAGATATCCAGATTGTCTCTGACACTTTTGGTCTCCAGTGAATGATTTGCACCTTCGTATATGTGTATCTTTACATTCTGTTTTTCCGAAAGGTCTGCTACTTTCTTTACATCACTCCACGGATCACTGTTTCCGATAAAAGCAACTGCCGCTTCATGTCCAAATGCATAGGTCTCTTTTAATGGTGTATACAAAATATGCCGGCATGGTATCCGTTGTGCCTTAGCATATGCTGAAGCAATGATTGTTCCGATGCTTTTCGAAATAAATAAAATCTGTTCGTACTGGTCAAATGCAATTTCTTTCAGACTGTTCTCCGCCTGTATATACAAAGAGTCAAATGCCTGCCGCATCTTCTCTTCATTTCCTCTTAGGTTCTTTCCATCATATGTGTAATTCAATGTTACAATCTTCTCATACCCATATTCCTGCACCAGTTTTCTGGAATAATACAATAATGGTTTATCACAATGATAACCTATTCCCGGAAAAAATACTGCCAGTTTCATTCATTCTTTCCTCCTTATTGTCGTCTGAAAATATCATAACATATATTCTCAAATCTGGTGAATATAAAATAAAGAGAAGGAATAGAATTTCTTCCCTTCTCTTTATTTTTACTCTTTCCAGTATTTATTCACCTTTTACTTTTACTGCAGCTTCCGGATTTTCCGCTCTGATAACTTCCACCATTTTCTTTAGCATTTCCACATCTTTCAGCTCGTAGACCTTTCCCAATCGTTCATACGTCTCTAACCCTAGTCTGTGATATGGAAGTAATTCAATATCTTTGATGTGTTTCAAATTACTTAGAAACTTTATTGTGTCCTTCATATTTTTTTCGTTCATATTAACTGTCGGGATCACCGGAATCCGGATATGGATATCTTCGGCAAATTCTGCGTCTACCTTCACCAGATTTTCTTTTATTCGACACTGCAGCCGTATAACGATTCCTGTTCCGTCCGGGCAATGATCTCATCCTGTACATCCTTCCCAAGTTCCGTAAAATATGCCGTATACCCTGCCACACGGATGAGAAGTCCCCTGTATTCTTCCGGTCTTTCCTGTGCGGCAAGCAAGGTCTCTCTGTCGATTACATTAAACTGTACATGGAAAATTCCAAGGCTGCACATACTCTTAAGAAGTGCCATCATCTGCATGATACCATTTTCACTGTTTAACATCTCCGGTTCAATCTTCATATTCAGGAGGGTTCCCTGCACGAATCTGTCATGCGGCAGATGTGATACGAATTTTAATACTGCACCCGGACCTTCGGTATCTGTTCCTCCATTCGGACTCACTCCATCCGCTAACGGCTTCCATGCATGTCTTCCGGATGGTAACGCTCCTACCTCCAGACCGAATGGTGTGTTACCAGATACCGGTAATATTCCCGGTGTCATCGTTCCAAATTTGCTTCTATAGCTTTCTATTTCATTCGCAATAAACGTAAACATTTCTCCTGCTATCTCATTCGTTGCTTCATTATCATTCCCGAACCCCCCACGATCAATTCCTGATCCCAGATCTTTACCGTTTTCTCTCTGCATTGTCTGCGGAACGCCTTTGCTTTTCTGATACAAAGCGGCTCTCCGGCTGTTTCTTTAAAGCTTTCTGTCATAATTTTCGCATTTCCCAGATCCATCTCCGGTCTTGTATTCACTACCCTGTCTTTGATGAGCCGGATACGTTCCATGTATCTTTGTTCACTTTTTTCTTTCTTATCATCTTTCATAGTTTCTCTCCTTTTCTTGTGCAAAACAAAATGAATTATTAAAATCATTACTTTTGCAATAATTTTAACAATCCATTCTCCGTAAAACCATGAATTTGTTAACGTTTCATATGAAAATCTTAACATTTTCCATATTCTCCAGGTGTAATTCCTTCGTATTTCCGGATACACTGGATAAAATAGCGGGAATCACTGAATCCGGCCGCATATGCTACTTCTGTCACTGACATCTCCGTCCCCATCAGAAGCTCCTTACTCTTCTCTAATCAGTATTCCATCAGATACTGATTCGGTGTTGTACGTACCATATTCTGAAAGCATCTGCAACATTCACCTACACTGACCGATGCCGCTTCTGCAATATCCTCCAAGTGAACCTCTTCCATTTTTTATCTGTCTTATCTCTTAATCTATTCTATATATTTTGTCTATGCTATGCATTATGCTCCGGCTTTCCAGGCTTATTGTAGCATATCTTTTCTTCTTTCTGTATATACTACTTATATACTTTCCCACTTGTCTGCTTTATCACAGTATATTTTTTGCATAAAATTTCCACAAGAATTTCATTTTATATGTCGTAAATTGCATATTTTTCCATAATTTCTCATTAATTTGCAAGAGCCCATTGACGAAACGTCAAATTCTGTTAAAATATTATAATATCGAATGGTATATATGAAGATGGAGGATGGTATAGTGGTAGCATATGAAGAATTATCCAAAGAAGAATTATTGCAACTGAAGAGTGAACTGGAAGCTCAGTTCGATGAAGTGAAAGCTAAGAATCTGAAGCTGGACATGTCCAGAGGTAAACCGTCTACAGAACAGCTGAACCTTTCCATGGATATGATGGATGTATTAAAAAGCGACTCTAATCTGGTATGTGAAGAAGGCGTCGACTGCCGTAACTACGGTGTTCTGGACGGTATTGCAGAAGCAAAACAGTTGCTTGCAGATATGATGGAAGTACCGAAAGACAATATCGTTATCTTCGGTAACTCCAGCCTGAACGTTATGTATGATACAATCGCACGCAGTATGACTCACGGTGTTATGGGAAGTACTCCATGGGCAAAGCTTGATAAAGTAAAATTCTTATGTCCGGTTCCTGGATATGACAGACATTTTGCAATTACAGAATATTTTGGAATTGAAATGATCAATGTTCCAATGACACCAACCGGCCCGGATATGGATATGGTTGAAGAATATGTCAACAACGATCCGGCAGTCAAAGGTATCTGGTGTGTGCCGAAATATTCCAACCCACAGGGTATCACCTATTCAGATGAGACTGTACGCCGTTTTGCAAGATTGAAACCGGCTGCAAAAGATTTCCGTATCTACTGGGATAACGCTTACTGTGTACATCATTTATATGATATCGATCAGGATCATCTGATTGAGATCCTTGCAGAGTGTAAGCGTGCAGGAAACCCGGATATGGTATACAAATTCTGTTCCACCAGTAAGATCACATTCCCTGGTTCCGGTGTTGCTGCAATCGCAACTTCCGCAAACAACTTGGAGGATATCAAAAAACAGTTAAAGGTTCAGACCATTGGTCATGATAAGGTAAACCAGCTCCGCCATGTACGTTTCTTTAAGAACATCCACGGCATCACAGAGCATATGCGCAAACATGCTGCATCCTTACGTCCGAAGTTCGAGATGATCACAGACATGTTTGACAAAGAACTTGGCGATTTGGGCGTAGGAACCTGGTACAAACCAAAGGGAGGCTACTTCATCACTTATGAGACTTTAGAGGGCTGTGCAAAGAATGTTGTTGCAAAAGCAAAAAAAGCAGGTGTTGTGATGACTCCGGCAGGTGCACCGTTCCCGTATGGAAAGGATCCGAAAGATTCCGTAATCCGTATCGCACCGTCTTATCCAAGCTTAGAGGATCTGACAACAGCAGCAGAAATCTTTGTTGTTTGTGTGAAATTAGCAAGTATTGAGAAGATCTTAGAAGAAAAATAACAGATTAGATTACACACGCTGCGGTAACATTATTATCTGGAATACAGGAATTACCGCAGCGAAAAAGTTTGTAAGTAAAAATGCAGGAACCATAAAATATGATTCCTGCATTTTTTTCATGTGATAGAATTTACATATTAATTTTCTGTTTCAGTTCCGGCAGTTTCGGTGGTAGAACCGTTTTTCCATTTGTCAAATTTATCTAATACGGCATCATAGGTACGCTGGGAAATATCCGGCAAATCTTTGCCCCAGGATTTTGTTGCATCTTCAAAGCCTTTTTTGAAAGCGTCGATCAGAAGATCTGCTTTTTCCGGATCGTTGCCGGAAAGGGCTTTTGCAAAATCAAGGATACGGTCAGAGGTCTGCTCTACACCCCAGTAGCCGTCCTCAGCGATATCTGCCTGAGCCTGTTTCTGTGTTTCCTCATCAACGGTAAAGTTACCATCTGCTAAGAAGCTCCACATGGAATCGGCATTTGCGATTGCGGTTCCCTGCTTGGTCATCATTTTTTCAACCAGGCTGCGTAACTGGGAAGTACGCTGCTCAGCATCTGCTTTTAATTTTGCAACCATTGCATAGTCAGTTTTTTTGGTAACGGTATCCTTGTCTGTTTGAGAAGATTTCTCATATACGACACCGGTTTCTGACTTATCAGATGTTGTGGTTTTGTCTGTAGATGTAGAAGCTGTCTTAGAAGCTGTGCCTGTCTGATAGCTGTTAGTTGTTGAATTTACGCTGTTAATTGCATTCATAGTCATAAATAATTCCTCCATTCCAGTAAATGAATGACTGATTTGTTCATGCATTTTTTCCTTTTTCTTCTGTAAAATATATCGGCTTTTCGGGAAAAATAATTTAGATGGAATTGACCTTTTTGCCTTAAAATGATAAGATTTATGTTGTATACAAAAAACAACGAAAATACATGACGATGGTATGGAGATTATGAAGGAAATATCAGTAAAAGCACTTGCAAAAATAAATCTTGGGCTTGATGTTGTGCGCAGACGTGAGGATGGGTACCATGAAGTGAAGATGGTCATGCAGACCATCCACCTGTTTGACCGTCTTGAAATGAAAAAGACAGCAGGCGGGATTACAATGACGACAAATCTGTCCTTTCTGCCGACAAATGAGAATAATCTTGTCTACAAGGCAGCAAAACTTCTGATGGATGAATTTCAGATCAGGGACGGTATCGATGTGAAGCTGCACAAGTATATTCCGGTCGCAGCGGGAATGGCCGGTGGAAGTACAGATGCTGCAGCGGTGCTTTATGGTATGAACCGTATGTTTGAACTTGGACTGTCCAAAGAAGAACTGATGCAGCGTGGGGTTAAGATCGGTGCAGATGTTCCTTACTGCATTATGCGTGGAACCGCACTTGCAGAAGGAATTGGTGAACAGCTTACCGCACTTCCACCGATGGTAAAATGTCCGATACTGATCGCAAAACCACAGATTTCTGTATCGACAAAGTTTGTATATGAGAATCTGAAGCTGGATGAAAATACAGTTCATCCGGATATTGACCGTCTGGTGGAAGACATCAGACGAAAAGACCTTGCAGCCATTACCTCAGATATGGGAAATGTTTTAGAAACTGTGACGATTCCGAATTATCCGGTAATCGCAGAGATCAAAGAACATATGATGGAACATGGAGCTGCGGGAGCTATGATGAGCGGGAGTGGTCCGACGGTATTCGGACTGTTTGATGATAAGGAGAAAGCGGTTGCGGCATATGAGGCGATGCAGGCATCCGGACTGGCAAAGCAGGTTTACCTGACCAGTATTTACAACAACATGAGATAAGCGAAGAAATGGAGGAAAACAGGTTTATGACAGACGATTTGACGCTGAATATGGATGCGTATCTGCCACTTCGGGATGTGGTGTTTAACACACTGCGTGAGGCGATTTTAAAAGGAGAGTTAAAACCCGGAGAGCGTCTGATGGAACTGCAGCTTGCTGCAAAGTTAGGCGTCAGCCGTACACCGATCCGTGAGGCGATCCGCATGTTAGAGCAGGAGGGCTTAGCGGTCACGATTCCGAGAAAAGGTGCGGAAGTCGCCAAGATGACAGAAAAGGATATGGAGGATGTGCTTCAGATCCGTGATGCGTTAGATGAACTTGCAGCATCGATTGCATGTGAGCAGATGACAAAGGAACAGTTAGATACTCTGACGGAAACAATGCATGAGTTTGAGGAATCTACCAAATCAAAAGATTTGAAAAAGATCGCCGCTGCGGATGTGCAGTTTCACGATATTATTTATCAGGCGACCGGCAATCCAAAACTCGTCAATATGCTCAATAATTTGAGAGAGCAGATGTACCGTTACCGTGTGGAATATTTAAAGGATGAGAGAAATTATCCGACACTGATGCGGGAACATAGTGAGATCGTGGAAGGATTGATGACAAAGGATAAGGGACGTGTGACAGAAGCAATGCATAAGCATGTCAAAAATCAGGTTGTGGCGGTCAAGGAAATGATCAGAGAGCAGGAGTAAGGGAGCTTTGTATAATCTGGTTAAAATTGCATAGAATAAGGGAAATGAATTTTTGAGGATAAGCCGTAGGCTTATCCTTTTTTAGTTGCCGGGAAATGAGGGATATTATGAAGGAAAAGGTAGCGGTTTCAAAGAGATTAAGTGAGAATATCGCGCAGATGGAGGAGTTTTTTCATGAGTGCGATGATATTAAAAAGAAGGAATTGATGCTTGGCAGGCAGATGGATGTGGCATGTTATCTGACGTTTATTGAGGTGTCGGTGGACATGGGGACTTCGGCACTGAGTGAGGTGCTGAAGTATTTAAAGGGGCTTGGGAAGGAAGAAATTTATCAGGCATTGGAGCAGAATGCGCTGGGAATTTCGGATGCAACTTATTTTGATACGATAGAGGATGCGGTGGACGGGCTTTTGACCGGAGAGGTGATCCTGTTTGTGGACGGATTTGACAGGGCGGTAAAGATACCGGACGACGGTTATCCGAATATGGGGATCACGGAGGCGGATTCTGAAAAGGTCATAAGGGGTTCAAACGAGGGGTTTTGTGATTCGGTAAAACAGAATGCGGCGCTGATTAGAAAGCGTATCCGTTCCCCGAAAGTCAAGGTGAAGCAGAAAAAATGTGGTATGCGCTCGAATACCAATGTTTATCTTGTTTTTATGGAGGATCTGGTGTATCCGGGACTGGTACGGGAGATCGGGCACAGGCTGGAGGGATTTGAGATCGACGGGGTGTTAGACAGTGGTGTGATCGAACAGCTCACTGAGGAGAAGTGGTATTCCCCATTTCCACAGTTTCAGACGACAGAGCGGCCGGATCGTGCAGCAATGGCTGTTTTGGAGGGAAGGGTGGTTGTGCTTTCTGACAATTCCCCGGTGGGGCTGATCCTGCCGACTGATTATAATTCGTTCATTAAGACGAGCGATGATTATTACAACCGGTGGGAAATCGCAAGTTTCGGCAGGCTTTTGCGCTATGTCGCATCTTTCTTTGCCATGACTCTGCCGGGATTTTATCTTGCCGTGACAAATTTCCATACGCAGATTCTGCCGACGATGCTTCTTTTGTCTTTTGCGGATGCGAGGAGCGGTGTGCCGTTCCCGGCGGTGGTTGAGGTGATTTTGATGGAACTTTCATTTGAACTATTAAGAGAGGCAGGCGTGCGTCTGCCCGGCGCCATGGGAAATACGATCGGTATTGTAGGAGGACTGATCATCGGACAGGCGGCGGTCGAGGCAAATCTTGTCAGCCCGATCGTGGTGATCGTCATCTCATTTACTGCGCTCTGTTCCTTTGCAATTCCAAATGAGGAATTTGCGACGGCATTCCGTCTGTTGAAGTTCTTCTTTATCGGAATGTGTGCGTGGTTAGGCTACTTTGGCATGCTGCTTGGACTGCTCTTTGTACTGATCCATCTTGCGCATTTAAAAAGCTTTGGCATCCCATATCTGATGCCGTTTGTCGGGGCAGATCTGACGGACTATGAAGACGAACGTGATTTCCTGTGGAGATGGCCGATCCGCAAACTGACAAAACGTCCGATCTACGCCCGGCGGGAGGAGCGGGTGAAACTGAAATTGAAATAAGGATGAATGTTTGAAACAAACACCAAATAAAAAGGAGTACAAGGAATTATGTTTTCATCAAACGAAAAAATTTCAGGCCGCCAGGCATTCCGCCTTTTGGTATTTGATCTTTTAGGACTTGGCACGCTTCTGATCCCGGCTGCGGTCGCCGGGTTCTGCGGGCGGGACGGCATTTTCTGCATTATTGTGGGAACAGTGCTTGGACTTTTATTTTTACGCCTTCTGGTGTATGCAGTGGGGGATATGCAGGGCAGCTTTGCAGAATATACGGAAAAAATGTGCGGGACATTTTTCGGAAAGACCATACAGGCGGGATATTTTCTGTATCTGATGCTGTTAGCAGGGTATACGACGTATCTGTTTTCTGTGACGGTGTTAAACAACCTGCTGCGGGGGGAGTCTTTTTATCTTGTACTGGTGCTGATCCTTGGACTTGTCTGGTATGGGCTGTTAAGCGGGATTGAGGGGCGGGCGCGTGTCTACGAACTGCTATTCTGGTTTATCCTGATACCGCTTTTTATCATGTTAGCGTCCGCACTGGATGAAGTGAAAACAGATTACTGGAATCCTGTATTTTTTACGGGAAAAAGAGATTTTTTTGCGGGAAGTTATTATGTGTTTATCTGTTCGTCACTTATTTTTCTGATTTTGTTTCTGGGAGGGTATCTGCGAAAGCGGGAAAGCCTGATGAAAGTGGGGAGGCTTGCGTTGATTTTTACCGGATGCTTAGAGGCAGGACTTTATCTGATCTTACTGGGGGTGTTTGGTGGTGCTGCGCTCTCAGACATGCAGACTCCGGCGATCACACTGATGAGCACGATCAAAATCACAGGTGGATTTTTAAAGCGTGCTGATGCATTTATGTTTGGAATCTGGTTTTTTACACTGTATGCACTGCTAAACAGTGCAGTATTTTATGCAGAAATGTTATTAAATGGTTTATATCATGCAAAAAAAAGACAGGCATTGTGGAAAAAGTGGGAGCGGGCGGCGGTGTTTGCAGCAGTTTTTGGTGTGGCAGTGTTATTGTATAACTCGAAAGAAAATACCGTGCTGTATGAAAAATTTCTGTGGTATATCGGAACACCATTTCTGGTGCTTGTCCCGGTAGTGTTGGCGATCATACGGTGTGCAGGACAGAGAAAAAAACATCTGAGATCCGGAGCGGTTATTTGTGTCCTGTTAGGACTGATGGGGCTTTCCGGCTGTGCGACGGCAGAACTTGAGGAGCGCAATTTTCCGATCGAGATGGCAGTCAGTGACATGGAGCAGTTTGACAGGGAATGGCTGAATGCCGACGAGTCCGGAAACCGCATGGTGGATTACAGCCACATGAAAGTCATTTTACTGGATCAGAAATTTTTGGAAGATGCCCAAAATATGGATGCATTTCTGGAAATCCTGGAAAAAAAGAGTGACGTGCCGAGAAACACCTATCTTGCGGTGGCAGAGGATGCAGAGGCTGTATTAAAATTACAGAAAAATATGGAAGAGTCCGTTGGCACTTATCTTGAAGATTATTTTGAAAATGTGTCCGAGATCAAAAAAACTGCCTATCCGACACTCGGGATGCTTTATCAGGAGCAGGAAAACAAAATGGAAACCCTGTTTATCCCCTATGTGGAAGAAGTGGATCAAAAGCCTGCCGTGACAAAGTATTATGTCTGGAAACGCGGGGAGGCGGAAGGAATGTTTGACAGCCAGACGGCGCTGCTTTCTTTTTTTACACAGAATCAGAAGGAAGAATACGCACTGACACTTGCGGACGGAGTGGATGTGCGTCTGTTTGCACCGCATAATCAGGTTATTTTTTCACAGACAAAAGAAAAACAGATTATCGCAGAAATAAGCTGCAGCGGAGAGATCCTGTATGAAAAACCGGGATGGAGGCAGAAATTGCAGTCTGAATATGGTCAGAATTTAAAATCTGGGGATATAAAAAAGATGTTGGAAAAGGAACTTGAAGATTATTTTCAGCAAACTGCACAGAAAGTGGAAGTCGACTGCGCGAACAGCTATAAAAAACTTGGCGGACAGCGCAGGGACTGGTATCTGCTTTATCAGAAGCAGCCGGAGCAGTATGAAAAAGATATGGAGATCATTTACCGGGTGAAGGTTGACTGGGTAAATATGGGTGAGTGAAAAGGGGATTATTTAACACTGTATAAAAACCCAGATAAGTGGAATACTCCTCCTATCAAACAGAAAAAAGGAGTATTCCAATGAAATTTCCAACCATAAAAACAAAAAAAGATTCCCTCTACATAACCCTGTTTTTTTTATTTTCCATCGCCTGCATTGCCGGGTTACGGTACGAGCAGCGGCTTGAGATGCAAAAAGGCATCGCAGAAAAGATCATACGATTTCATGTGATCGCAAACAGTGACACGAAGGAGGATCAGGATTTAAAACTTGCCGTGCGTGATGCAGTCGGAATCAAAATGTCAGGGCTTTTAAAAGATGCAGCCGACCGGAGCCGGTCGGAGGCTGTGATCCGGAAAAATATGGAGGACATGAAGCAGACGGCAGAGAAAGTCATTGCGGAGAGAGGTTATGACTATGATGTGGATATCTGTCTGACAGATACGGATTTTCCGGTAAAAACGTATGGTGCGTATACATTTCCGGCGGGAAATTATGAGGCGCTTGAGATCGTGATCGGAGCGGGAAAGGGACACAACTGGTGGTGTGTGATGTACCCGAACATGTGCTTTTCGGATACCATGTATGAGGTGATCGATGAGGATGCAAGAAGTTCGCTAAAAAGAGTTTTGTCGGAAGATGAATATCAGCAGGTACTTGCCTCCGGAGATTATCAGGTAAAATTTAAGTCATTTGAAATTTTAAAAGGGCTGTATGATGAAAAATAGTATTGAATATCAGGCGAAAAGCGTATAATATAGTTCTGATGTAAAGAAACAACAGGAAATGAGGATTAGAATGACAAAAGAAGTACTGGTAACCATCAGCGGGCTTCAGTTTTCACCGGAAACTGAGAGTGAATCCGTGGAACTGATCACATCCGGCAGTTATTATAAAAAAAATGGAAAACATTATATCATCTATGATGAAGTCAACGAGGGATTTTCCGAGACAACACGAAATATCATCAAACTGAATGATGATTTTATGGATATCACCAGGAGAGGTGTATCGAATGTACATATGATGTTTGAGAAAAACCGGAAGAATGTGACCTATTATTATACGCCGTATGGAAGCCTTCTGATCGGGATCGACGCAAAAAGTGTGGATGTGCAGGAGACAGAAAATGATATTGATGTCAAGGTCAATTACGAACTCGAGGTCAATTATGAGCATATGGCAGACTGCTGTATCACAATGAATATTAAGTCAAAAGATGCGGGAGATTTCCGGATCACAGGGGCAGAATGAGAAAAAAGGACGGGAAAGCACAGTCCGGATGTCACGAAAATGACATCCGGACTGCGGATTCCCGTCCTTTTATACAGCATAAAAGATTAATGTTCCATCTTCCATATTGCCACAGAATAGCCAGGCAGGTCTGTTCCACCGCCAAAGTCGTGCGGGGTATCGGTGATCAGTTCCTGTGCCGTGCCGCATCCGGCATCGAAATCTGCGTGGAAACTGTTTTCATCCGCGTTGATCGCTACATAGATGCGCTCATGTTCACTTTTACGTTCAAAAATGCACTGGCGGTTTGTCAGGAGCACAGAGCGGAAGGAACCGTAATTTAATGCTTCCGAGTTCTTTTTGATCTCGGAAAGCCGGCTGATCGTCTCAGAAAGATCGTTCCATTCCGGTGCGTCAAAGCATGCACGCAGAGCCGGATCACCTTCTTCTTTTCTCGCTTTTGCACCCCATTCACTGCCGTAGTAAACGCACGGGATACCCGGCATACCAAACAGCATACCATAGATCAGCGGCAGATGTTTTTCGTTGGTTAAAATACTTGCGATTCTTGTGACATCGTGATTATCCACAAAGCAGAGCAGGTGTCTGCCCTTATAGAGTGTCCAGTTGTCCGGTCCGAACTGGCGCAGCAGGGAGTGGTTGATCTCAAACATATTCATGCTGTTGAAGCTGGAATAAAGTCCTTTGTAGCACTCATAGTTTGTCACAGAGTGCAGCATGGAATCATTCATCCACTGATTGTAATCGCCGTGTAATGTCTCGCCGACCAGAAAGAAGTCCGGTTTTAAACTGTCGCAGAAGCTGCGCAGGCGGCGTAGGAAATCATGGTCAAGACAGTATGCAACGTCGAGGCGCAGGCCGTCGATATCAAATTCTTCCACCCATCCTTTGATCGCTGCAAAAATGTGCTGGATGACATCTTCATTTCTGAGATTTAATTTGACCAGATCGTAGTTACCTTCCCAGCCCTCATACCACAGACCGTCGTTATAGTTTGAGTTGCCGTCAAAACTGATGTGGAACCAGTCTTTGTACGGGGAATCCCATTTTTTCTCCAAAACATCCTGAAATGCCCAGAAACCGCGGCCAACATGGTTGAATACACCGTCTAATACAACTTTGATGCCTTCTTTATGAAGATTGTCACAGATTGTGGCAAAGTCTTCATTCGTACCGAGTCTGGTATCGATCTTTGTATAATCCCTGGTATTGTAACCGTGTGTGTCAGACTCAAAGACCGGGGAAAAATAGATGGCATTGGCGCCAAGTTTTTTGATGTGCGGAATCCAGTCATTGACCTTTAAAATACGATGCTCTAAAACGCCGTCATTCTCAAACGGAGCACCGCAGAATCCAAGCGGATATATCTGATAAAAAACACTTTCGTAAGCCCACATAAGAAAACCTTCAAATTATTTTTGACTCATATCATATGATTTTTTAGAACATGCGCGCTGTGCACTGATCACAGTATCACGGAAACCGCCATGTTCTAAAGCTGCAACTGCCTCAATGGTCGTACCGCCCGGAGAGCAGACAGCATCTTTTAATTCGCCCGGATGCTTTCCGGTCTCTAATACCATTTTTGCGGCGCCCAAAACAGACTGGGCAGCAAATTTATAAGCCTGTGCGCGCGGCATGCCGTCTGCAACGGCGGCGTCTGCCATTGCCTCAATAAACATATAGACATAGGCAGGGGAAGAACCGGAAACGCCGACAACGGCATCCATCATGCTTTCCGGTACAACTTCTGCACGGCCGAAGCTGTTGAATAAGGACTCAACGAGCTTTACTTCCTCTGGTGTTACCTTGTCATTCGGACAGAGTGCACTCATCGCAGCGCCTACAAGCGCCGGGGTGTTTGGCATGGCGCGGATCAGTCTGACCTCACCGAGCAGCGCCTCGATATTTGCGATCGGCTGTCCGGCTGCAATCGAAACTACGATACAGTCCGGTTTTAAATGACCTTTGATCTGCGGAAGTACTTCGGAAAATTTATTTGGTTTTACAGCGAGAAACAAAATATCGCTTCGTTCTGCAACGACCTCGTTTGACTGGGTTGTCTCTATGGAAAATTTTGTCCGGATCTTATCAAGTGTCTCAGGAGAGTGTGCACTTGCGATGATCTGGCTGGTCGTCACTAAAGATGCATCCAGAATACCGCCGATCATGGCGCTTCCTATATTGCCGGCACCGATAAAACCAATCATTTTATCTAACATAAAATCCTCCTTGTTTTGCGGAGCAAAATGCGACTGCCATTGCAGGAGCAATGCCCAACACATTGGGCAGGATTTTCCTCCTTGTTTTGCGTATTTATCATTCAAATTCTATCCTAGTCTATTTGGGGGGAAACGTCAACATTTTATGCAGAGATGAGAATGTGGAATCATAAAATATTTTCCTATGATAATGCAGATCAGGGCAAAATTAACAGACTTGCTGATTCACTTCGTAAATAAGTAGAAATAATGCAATTTTTGCATAATATTATACAAGAAATATGCAGAAAAATACCATATTATTGATAATGTATGTTATATTAGTTTTCATAGGAGAAAAACATGGCAACTGAAAGAAAAACATTGACACAGTTGGCTGTGCCAATATGCTTAGAGACTTTATTTTATATGCTTTCAGGCATGGTCGATACACTTATGTTATCGTCTGTAAGCGACCAGGCTGTGGGAGCTGTCGGAACAGCAAATACGTATATAAGTGTTTTTATCATCATGTTCGGGGTAATATCATCCGGTATGGTAGCAGTTATGTCACAAAATATCGGAGCGGGGAGACCTGGAATTGCATATCAGGCCAGACAGCTTGGACTTATGTTTAACGCACTGACAGGTATCCTTATGTCGGTTATTATTGCCTTTTTTTCTGGAGAAATACTTAGAATCGTAAGTATTTCTCCGGCTTTGCTTGAGCCGGCAGAAACATACCTTAAAATTGTTGGAGGTGCATGTGTTTTAAATGCGCTTATTCCCATTTTTTCCAGCTATCTCAGAGTGTTTGGATATACAAAGCATTCCTTGATAGGAACGATTGCAGGAAATGCCATTAATATAATATTTAATTCAGTGTTCCTGTTTGTATTTCATTGGGGAGTAATGGGCGTTGCTATTGCCACAGTTATTTCAAAAGTTGTGAACCTTATCATTGTAGCAGGCATGGGTGCTGTACTGATAAAGGCAAAGCAGAGTCCGGAGCGCATTCCGCCACGGAAGATACTTGCGCAGATTGTTAAGATAGGTTTTCCTTCTGCATTTGAAACAGCACTTTATAATGTTGCAATGACGCTTATAGTAAGATTCATGAATCAGATGGATGCAGTCGGAATGAATGTTACAGCCCGTTCATATGCTATGCAGATAGCAAATTTTTCGTATTGTATAGGAGCTGCACTTGCACAGGCTAATGCTATTATGACTGGCTGGAGAATTGGATCAAAGGAGTTTGAAGAATGTGACAGGGGTACGCGGAAAGCTGTGGTATATGGTCTTATAACAGCGACGTGCTTCTCTGTGACATTTGCGATGTCCGGACATTTTATAGTTCATATATTTACGGATGATGCGCAAATGATAAATCTTGTGGTAAGGCTGTTAATAGTAGATATATTCCTTGAATTTGGAAGGGTGACAAATCTTGTATATGGTCAGGCATTAAAAACCAGTGGAGATGCGGTTTTTCCGGTTATAATGGGTGCGATATTTATGTATCTGTTTGCAGTTGGTGGAACATATTTTCTTGGAATACATATGGGACTTCAGGCAGTAGGAGCATATATTGCCATGGCAGGTGATGAGTGCGCGAGAGCTGTTGGAATGGTGCTTAGATGGAAGAGCGGAAAATGGAAAAGCAAGAGCCTTGTAGAATTGTAGGAGAGAGTATGTACTTTGAATTAAAGGAAAATAAACCACATGGTACAAAGGA
>ENA-OPSY01001178-OPSY01001178.1-human-gut-metagenome-genome-assembly--contig:-NODE-1178-length-16040-cov-2.646731_pt1 | contig 16040 bp, 14 predicted proteins | sample MGYA00241464_ERZ501920 | MGnify/ENA primary metagenome ERZ501920 (study PRJEB25962, sample SAMEA2042396) | human gut metagenome | biome: human gut; feature: human-associated habitat; material: faeces...
GTTTACATTATCGATAGGGAAGAAAGAGTACACATGGCTCACATTGACATTCATTATTCATCAAGTGTTAATGGCGTGGCGTCACTTCACACAGATATTCTTAAGAATGTAGAATTAAATAATTTTTATAAAATCTATCCTGAAAAGTTTAATAATAAGACTAATGGAATTACGTTTAGAAGATGGCTTATTCATAGCAATCCACAGCTTACAGAGTTTATTCCATCACTTATTGGGGATGGATTTAAGAAAGATGCAACAGAATTAGAAAAACTTTTGGATTATAAAGACAATGAGGAAGTATTAAACAAGATTCTTAGTATTAAAAACACAAAGAAAGCAGAATTAAAGAATGCCTTAATGGAAAGACAGAATGTAGAAATTAATGAAAACTCTATTTTTGATATTCAAATTAAGAGACTTCACGAATATAAACGTCAGCAATTAAACGCATTATATATAATTCATAAATATTTAGAAATTAAAGCAGGCAAAAAGCCAACAACTCCAATAACCGTAATTTTTGGAGCAAAGGCAGCTCCTGCATACATTATTGCACAGGACATAATTCATCTTATACTTTGCCTTCAGGAATTAATAAATAATGACCCTGAGGTTAGTCCATATCTTAAAGTTGTAATGGTTGAAAACTATAATGTAACATGGGCTGAAAAGTTAATTCCTGCATGCGATATTTCAGAACAGATTTCACTTGCATCAAAAGAAGCAAGTGGCACAGGTAATATGAAATTTATGCTTAATGGAGCAGTAACTTTAGGTACTGAAGATGGTGCTAATGTAGAAATCCATGATCTTGTTGGAGATGATAATATTTACATTTTTGGTGATTTAAGTGAAACTGTTGTAGAAAGATATGCTAACGGAAGCTATTGTGCTGCAAAGTACTATAACAATAATCCGGTTATTAAAGAAGCAGTTGATTTTATAACAGGAAGCGAACTTATGTCCATAGGTGACAAGGAACGTCTTGAAAGACTTTCAAATGAACTTATTGGAAAAGACTGGTTTATGACATTCCCTGATTTTGATGCATATGTAAAAACAAGAGAGCAGGCCTATGCTGATTATGAAAATAGACATGATTGGGCTAAGAAGATGTTTGTAAATATTGCAAAAGCAGGATATTTCTCATCAGATAGAACAATTGAAGAATATAATAGAGATATTTGGAAATTGGAACAGTAGCATATTATGCTCAGATAATAAATAATTTTTAGCTTTAAAAGAGAAGTCGCACATATAAGTGTGTGGCTTCTTCTTTATTAAAACTGAATTAAACAAATCTAAAATATATGGAATTAAATACTTTTAAAATCGTATCTGAAAACTATAAAAAACAAGAAAAAACTCAAAAAAAATACCAATAAAACAAAAAAACACTCTCATATAATAGCATATTCACTAGAAAGAAAAATAACAAATATATTTCAAATGCATAAAAAATATATAAAAACGTTACTAATACTATACAATATGCACAAAAGAAAGAACTGAAAATTAGCTAAAAGGCCGAATTGCGAAAAAAAGGTGAAAATAGTATTGTAAACGTTTCCGAAAAGTGCTACTATCAGGACATAGGAAACGTTTCCAAATAAATTGTAAGTACCAACATTTATTTGAAAATGACGGATAACCTAAATACATATTTTAAATAAAAAGGAGAAATGAATATGCGTAAGAAATTATTAAGTGTAGCATTGTGTGCAACAATGGTAGCAGGGTTATTAGCAGGTTGCGGTAGCAGTTCAAAGAGCGACAAAGCAAGCTCAGATTCAAAGGGTTCAGTTTACTGGTTAAACTTTAAACCGGAAGCAGATGAAGCTTTACAGGGAATTGCAAAGACATACGAAAAAGAAAATGGAGTAAAAGTAAAAGTAGTTACAGCAGCTTCAGGAAACTACAATTCAACATTAACATCTGAGATGGGTAAATCAGCAGCTCCAACATTATTTGTTGTTGGTAACCAGGCAGCAGTTAAGACTTGGGATGATTATTGCATCGATCTTAAAGATACAGATGTTTACAAAGAATTAAGTACAGATGCATTTAACTTAAAAGATGAAAACGGCAAGGTTGCGTCAATGGGTTATTGTTATGAAAGTTACGGAATTATTGTAAATAAGAAATTACTTAAGAAAGCAGGATATGAAATTACAGACATTAAGGATTTCGCTTCATTAAAGTCAGTTGCAGAAGATATCCACAAGAGAGCAGACAAGCTTGGATTTGATGCATTTACATCATCAGGTCTTGATGATGCTTCAGCTTGGAGATTTACAGGTCACTTAGCTAACATGGCTTTATTCTATGAAGGAAGAGATGACGGATGGAAGGAAGCCCCTGCAGAAATTAAGGGAACATATTTAGAGAACTTTAAGAATGTTTGGGATTTATACATCAACAACAGCAAATATGACAAGAATACTTTAGCAACAGGTGGTTACGATGCTGAAGCCGAATTCAAGAAGGGCGAAGCAGTATTCTACCAGAATGGTACATGGGAATATAACAACATCAAAGACGTCGGAGATGACAATCTTGGAATCCTTCCAATCTACATCGGTGTAGAAGGCGAAGAAGATCAGGGAATCTGTACAGGTACAGAGAACTACTGGTGTGTAAACTCCAAAGCATCTGAAGACGACATTCAGGCAACACTTGATTTCATGAACTGGTGTGTAACATCTGATGATGGTGTAAAGGCAATGTGCAAAGACATGGGATTCACAATTCCATTTAAGAAGAACCTGAAATCAGACAACGTACTTGTTAACGAAGCAAACAAATATACAGAAGACGGAAAGACTCCTGTATCTTGGAACTTCTCAACAATGCCATCAGAAGAGTGGAAGAACGGAGTGGGTTCTGCACTGACAAGTTACGCAGCAGATCCGACAGATGCAAACTGGGCAAAAGTTACAACAGCATTCGTCAACGGATGGGCAAAAGAAGCTGCAGCAGCAAAATAAAAATAAAAATGTAACGTTTTTTGAAAATTTTTTTTCATTGAATTTTCACAATTTCTTTTGCTGGAAAAATGAGGCGAAAATGCAGCAAAAAAGCGAGACCGAAGGTCTCGCTGATAAGCTTTATTGCCGTATTACGTGTTATCTTTTATCAGAAATATCAGAATTTTCTTTTTTCATCTTTATACGCTTCTAGCAAATCATTAAAGTTCTTCCCTCTTTCCAAATCGAACAATGCTCCATTCCGAATATCTTTTAATTCATCTTCGGCAGTTTCTTCTGTTACTTCACCAGTTTCTTCAAGAATCATCCTCTCTTCTTCAGTTAGATTGCCGCTTTCGATTAATTCTCTTGCTTCTTTTAATCTTTGCATTAGAGGCTTACTATCGCTATCGAATACTGGCCCCATTCCTGGTTTTGGCTTTATTATTTCTGCAATATCATTTGGAAAAGTATGTTTATTTATATGTTTCTTTTTATCATTTCTCATTGTCATTCTCCTTATTAATTATAAAGCAGCGAGACCGAAGGTCTCGCTGCTAAGTTTTATTGCCATATTATGCATTATCTCTTACAAATTCTTCTGCCCGTTTCTTCATGCCCATGTCCAGAAAATATCCATATAAGAAGTCTTTCTGTTTTTTGGTTAGGTCTTTCTTATGTGTTACGAAATATCTTCCTGAATCATACGGGTCATCGATAAGGCACCAGCCACGCTCTACGAGGATATTTCTGCACATCCGGTATCCACTGTCTATACCAAGCTCCCGGCAAAGCCACTGTGCCGCCATCTCATGACATCCCCATTCCGCCGAATGAAAATCACCTTCCGGAGACAGCCAGCCGTATTCTTTCTGTTCAGACTCTTTTGCTTCAGTTTCAGGCTCGTCCTTCTCTTCATATTTTGGTAGGCCGTTTGCATTAAACTCTTCAGTACATTCTTTTAATGCATTCTTGTCCAAATCAGTCTCCATCAGAGCCAGCAGGTCATTTGCGTTGAGAATTTCTTTTGTTTCTTTGTGACACATTATCAGCATCCCCCTGATATAGTCTATTGTGTATACAACCGGAAGACATCGCATCATGTAATATATGCTGTATTTGTATTCCGGATGCAGTTTTACATCAACGGAAGTCAGGAAATTTGTCTGCATGTGTTCGGCGCAGTAGAAAAAATAATACGAGAACCCGGCCTTGTACGAAGTACAGGCTCCGCTGTCATTTATTTTTATGTTATTTTTTCTGCATTTTTTGAGTTCATTGTATTGGCAGTGTATGTTGCTGCATGTAATTTTTGGCATATTGCACCATTCCTTTCTTATTTTATATGTGTACTAGGCAGTCTGCCGTTTCCGGCTTGCCGCCAAAAGTTGTCATTTACAATATGCCGAATTCTTTATCCAAGAAAACACAAATGCCGCTGCATGCGGCAGCGGCATTTAAACAAAGAAAGGAATTTTTTCGGCGGCGAATCCGTCTTATGTATCGGGAAGACTCTTCTTCCTCATCTCTTATATACAGTATACCAGATTTTCCGGTGTACGCAAATTTTTGTCGGATTTTTTTGCTGGCAACAAAAAAAGCACCTAACGGCGCTTTTTTCAAATACGGAAACTTTTTTCTTTTGTGTTTTTTCTTATGTACTCCAGTGCATATGCCTTGGCATTAACCATCTCAGCAGCATCCATCTGTGGCATTAATTTGTCAATAGTATTGGCTGTTATGATATCCTTTTTCAGAAACTGAATTAAAGCATCTTCATCTTTATCAAGAATCATCCATTCAGCAATACTTTTTCCTGCCCGGCGAAGATAGGTTTTGATTTCATTGCATTCTACGGCGTCATACATTTTCAATGCAAGCCGTTGCTTTATCCTCGGGTCAGATGTAATACTGAGGAATGTCGTCCGGCTCACATCGTCAGAATCTGTATCCCTAAACAGTACTGTATCAAGCAGGCTTTTTAACTTTCTTAATCCGGTTTCTGTAAGTTTAGCCGGCACGAAAATAGGATAAGCCATACCGTCAATATTGATTTTTAAATCAGTCAGACTGCTTCTGCTGCTCCATTTCTTGCAATTCGACTTGACAATGCTTGCAATAACCGGTATGCTGTGCGTTTTGATGTTGGCTTCATTAAGCACAGGGAAATTCCACAAGTCTATATTTTTAACAGATTCCGGGATTTCCACATTTTGAATCGGGCAGTTGAACGCACCGCTGTCAATCGTTTCAAGGCCTTCATGCAAAGTTACTGAAGTAAGACCTGAGTTACTGAAACAGCTTGAAGAGATATATTTAATATTTTCCGGGATGTCTATATGCTGTAAGCTTCGGCATCCGTTAAACATAGCTCCTGAATTGAATGGCTCGCCAAGGTTAGTAAGCCCTTTTCCAATATCAACATGCATTAGGCATTTGCAGCCATTAAAGGCATGCTGCTCTATTCGTTTTAATGAATCTGGCATGGATACGGATTCAATCATTGAGTCCGCAAACGCAAATGCTGAAATTACTTCTGTCCCTTCCGGTATGTTTACGGGCTTCGTTCTTCTTCCCGGACATACAAGAAGAGTCTTTCTGTCGGCCGAATATACAATGCCATCAACATCAATATAACCAAGAGACCGTGTCTTCTCTGTCAGCTCTATTGTCTTAGCATAAGCCAGTCCATATTTCGCCAGAGATTCCTTAACGCGTTCATTGTCGTCATCAATAACGATAGTGTCAGCGTTAAGCTGAAGGTCAGAGAGCATTTTCATATCTTTTATTACTGCTTTTTTCAAATGCCGTTTTTCTATAGCGTGGCTTACTACGCAATCACGCGGCAAAACGATTTCGTCTGCATCTTCGTTGACATCGATGATTATATTATTGCCAACCATAACGACGCCGTTCTTGAAGTCAAGCATGCTGACAGCCGAGCCATCAAAAGCTCTGCTGTCAACAAGTCTCACATTATCTGTGTTGATGATATTTGTGGACATACAGCCGGCGAACGCTTTATCTTCAATAAACATAACTTTATTCAGGTCAATCACATCTTCCGGTTTCCTGCAGAACACATTGTACAGAGAGCTGCTTGTCGATACCAGTATTTGTCCTGAAAGAAACGATTTGCTGTCTGATTCTACATATTTTACATTCGGGAACATAAAATTTGAGAAATGAAGCGAATTTACACCAGGACCAATATAGATTTTCTCTACATCCGGAAACTGTTTCATACATTTTTCCAGCAGAAACTGCATTGCATATTCGCCATCCGGGCAGACAAACCGAGCTTCCTTAATTCCTGGTTTAATATCAATATCACGGATAAAAAGATACTGGCTGCTGCTAAATGCATGCAGAGATAAGTATGACATACCGTTACCTGTATATCGCTTGCAGCCTGTATCACAGTCATAAGACCTAACCATTTTTTCCATTATTTTTTCTTCCTTTCTTTGTGTTGTTGTTTTATTACATTTTTAATATGCTGTATTTTATGGAAAAGAAAAACCGGCTGCCGTAGGCAGCCGGGGTATTTAGATATGAAAATCTTCTGTTTTTCGCTCTTTTATCGCGTCCAGGGCATAAGCCGTCAGGACGGCGTCATCTTTAATTCCGTTCAAAATCCATTGTAAGTCATTATCATCTACGAATTTTGACCTTAGCATCCATCCAAATTCATTTAAGCGGTTTTTATCGTCAGCAAGCCTTTTTGCAATATCGTTTCCATACATTAGCAGGAACAGCGAAAGCTCTGCAGGTATGGTGATGCCATTTTTGGTGAAGTGGATATACAGCTTTAATGCAATATCCTCTTTCTGGCCATGAAGGCTGGCTACATTTAGTAGAGACGCGGCATATTCGTAGTCTATGTCGTAAGATGACATGTAAAAGTCTGCTTTAGCAATATCCGGGCTGTCCATATATGATGGCATATAGAATTTGATATTTGGGGTGCGCACCTCAAAGATATCTCGCGTATCATATACAAACTCCTCAAATGTTGTAACCGCACGCAAGAAATTTTTTGGCAGTCTGTCTTTCTTAAAAACAAAACGACTTACATGCTGGAAATTTCCATCACCCACATATGTTAACGAGGCAGGAAATTTAACTGTATCTACGTTTTTACATGATGGAAAAGCATTTGGCCCTATTTTTTCAAGTCCTTCATGAAGAATGATTTTTGACAGGTTAAGGCATCTTGAAAACAGGTTTTCGCCGAGATATTTAATCTGTGGTGGAAATTCAACTTTCTTTAATGCATCGCATTTGTAGAATACTGGTCTTTGCATACCTCCAAGGATGGTTATGCCTCTTCCAAAATCTACATGTTGAAGTTTTGAGCATTTATTAAACGCCGTGCAGCAGATATTCTGCAGTGAGTCTGGGCAAATGACAGATTTGACCTTACTATCTTTGAATGCACTTGTTTCTATACTCTTTGTTCCATCTGCAATCACAACCTTTTTTGTTCTGCCGGATGGGCACAGAACGAGTGATTCACCGTCTTTTGTGTAGATAATGCCGTCAATTGATTTGAAATATGGATTATCTTCAATATCAATTTCTTTGACCTCAGGCATATCAGGTAGATTTGAGAATCCCATATATTCTTTTGATGTAAGACACACCTTGCTTACCTTATTCCAGCTTGGTATTATGTACAGTCTGCTCAGACGGTCAATTTTCACCTCTTTTACATTACTGAGTTTTTGGAGGTCTTTGCATATATTCCGTGCATTTGACGGTATGGTGATTACCTCGGCGGTACTGTCAACATCAATAATCAGGTTGTCAACCATCTTAACGCCATCAATGTATGGTTGACTCCATGCGAAATATTGTTTAAAAGCATCAGAAAGCACGGAAACATTTTCATCAATTTTCTTAATCTTTGCCAGGCATCCGTCAAGTGCATGGTCTGCGATAAATGTAATATCTGCCAAGTTTAAAACGTCTGTCGGCTTTTTAATGAACGTATTGATTAATGTGTACTGATTGTAAAGCCCCACTTCTATAAGCATTTTGCCAGAGGCAAAAGAACTGCTTTCAGAAACGACTTGCTCCACATTTGGAAACGTGGAGTTTTTAATCTTAATCCCCCTCACTCCGTTTTCAATGTAGATTTTCCTGATGTTTGGAAAGACCTTGTTTTCGTCCATAAGATTGTATTCTATAAATTTCCGGCTGAAAACCAAGGTGTCAATATCAGGCCTTATGTATACTGACATAAATTTTTTCCTGGAAGCTGGCATAGTAAAGACAACTCCGTCTTGACCGTTTTCCTGGAGCCCGTTGCTATATGCGACTTTTGGAATTACTTCTGTATTCATATCCTTTTTTCCTTTCTTTTTTCGGCATTGCCGTTTCCTGTAATATGCCGAATATCGCCGGAAACTGAACTACAGCTCGGTTTTTCCCTGGAGTACTTCTTTCAGCATATTTTTTGCTTTTTTCTCTATTTGCTCTATATCAGCGGAAATCAGACAGTTCCCATACCTGGCTGCCATTTTTATCATCAAGTCTCCATGTTTCTTTTCGTATTCCAGAGCTTCGGCCTTTACTCCATCATCTGTAATTTTTGGCAATTTTTCTGCCAGGGCTTTCACCTGTGAGACCTCCAGGCTCTTTTCAAATACGGCATATGCTCCTCTGGTAGTATCAGATGAGGTCATATTTGTTTTGTATGTTTCGAATTCTTTTTTGATATATGTTTGAAATGCCTTGTTAATATCGTCTTCGTATATGATATTTTTAACCATATCTAACACGTACTTACAGGTACTATCAGTATTCCTGTCTACGTTGATGATATACGTATCAGGCTTTCCTGCAATTTTCCGTATATATTTTGAGACTTCGGCCTCGTCCTCGTTTCCGTAAATCGGAAGCATATTTACAATCCTGCCAAGGCTGTATTTCGGCGGCTGGACGATAAGCTGCACGACCGCTAAGTCTTTTTTACGGGCTTTTTCTGCCAACGCCTCAGTCTGCTTTGTCGTCAGCATAATTACTTTATTTTCAGTATCTTTTTTCGTGATTACGGAATCGCCTTCAGACATAATTGCTTCGCTGTCATCCATTAAGTCACACCTTTCATGAAATCCAGTTATATTTACTCCGTTTTCCCGCAGATATCCGTATATCTTACACATCCCGGAATCTCTCGCTCCGGTCAGCACGCATATATTTTTTGACATATTTTTTCCTCCTGTTTGTGTTTTTCCGGCGGAGCTGACACCCGCCGCCGGCTTCTTACTCATCTATCTTCAGCTCCAGGCTTTTCGGACGGTCATTGGCAAGCCTGAAAGCCAGAAAATGTTTCAACATCTTTGCGATTTCTGAAACATCGCCGGAAATGACGGCATTCCCATTTATTTTTGCCATTCTCGCGAGAAGGTCTTTGTTCTTTCTCTGGTAGTCTACGATTTCCTTCTGTAATTTCGGGTCAGTCAGCATTGAAAGCTTCTTATATAAAGATTGCATCTGGGAAATCTGGTAGCTGTTTTTGAATAACTCATACGGGTCAAGCTTTCCCCTGTCATACATTGACTTTTCTTCTGCTCTATGTCTTTCCATCTCGCCTTCCATGAACTCATCCAGTTCAGCCTTCAGCATCGCACATGCCAGCGGCCCGGCCTCGCTCTCCTTTTCGTAATAAGCAAGCATTTTCAGGATGTACTCCCCGACTGCATCAGTGTTTTTCTCGGCATTGATGATGTAGACGTCCGGATTACCTGTCATCTTCTGAATGTATTCGCTGACAGTTTCTTCTGTTTCCCGTTCAGCAAACGCCGCAAGGCTGGCGATGCCTGAGATATTGTCTGCCGGGGGAAAGACAAACTGCACCACATTCAGTTTATTGTCACGCCCGCTTCTTGCTTTCACAGCCTGCATCAGCAGCTCCGTCTGTTCGGTGGTAAGTACGAGCATGCGGTGTCTTATATCCTCACGGGTTAAGACAATATTTGTCTCATCATCAGACGTATACCTGAGAACAATGTCTTCTTCTTTTTCCGCTCTCTTTCCACTTGCATCCTGCAGATTTATCAGCGACACGCCTCTCTTATTCAGAAAATGCACTATCTTATGCATCTCAAAGTTTGACGCCCCAGTGATTACGCATATGTTTTCCATTATTTTTTCTCCTTTTTTGAGTCTTTGTGTTTTTCTTACTTACAATATGCCGGATTTTTCAGCAGCCGGTGTATTTTTGCGGATTTTTTTGTTCTGCAGGCAGCAGCCGGCAAAAACTGGCCTGTTTTGTGGCCATATTTTTTCAGCATTCTATATATACATAACAAATACGAAAGGAGATATTCTTATGAAACTTATCGAAGGACTTTGGGACTGTCCATTTTGCGACAACAAACGAATCAGAGCGGGGCAAAAGACCTGCCCGAGCTGTGGACACCCTCAGGACGAAAACACGAAATTCTACATGCCCGACGAAATCAAATATGTTTCAGAGGAGGAGGCCGAGAAAATCAGCCGTAACCCTGACTGGCAGTGTTCTTTTTGCGGCAGCCTTAACAGCGACAATCTGGATTCATGCAGCAACTGCGGCGCCACAAAGGAGGAGTCCAAGCGAAACTACTTTGAGATGCGTCAGCAGGAAGAGGAAAAGAAACGCAAAAAAGAAGAACAAAAAGCATCTTCTCAGAAAAGCGATTCAGAAAAGCCAAAAAATTCTTTTCTGAAAAACATACTGCTTCTTATCGGAACCTTTGCGGCAATCGCATTTATCATTTTTGGATTAGTATCATGCTTTTCGCCAAAGGTAAGAAATGTTACAGTTGATGATTTTGAGTGGAAACGAACAATTGACGTTGAAGAAATCGTTACATACGATGAAAGCGGCTGGACGCTTCCAGATGACGCACGGCTGCAGTACACAAAAAGGGAAATCAAATCATACAAAAACGTTGTAGACCACTACAAAACCGTTTCAGAGACCAAGACAAGGATGGTTATAGACCATTACGAAAACAAAGTCTCTCACGTTGATTTGGGTAATGGATATTTCGAAGAAAAGACCGAAAGGGTTCCTGTATACAAAGATGAGACCTATACAGAAACCTCCAGCGAGCCAGTCTACCGGCAGGAACCGGTGTATGATACGAAATATTACTACGAGATAGACCGGTGGACTGTCGTCGATGCCGTAAAGAGTTCTGGGCATGACCAGAACCCATCCTGGCCGGAATTAAAACTCAAAGACGGCCAGAGAGCCGGCAGCAAAAAAGAGTACTATTCCGTGACCACTACATATCAGGAAAAGAAAGGCAAAACCAAGACAGAAAAATACAATATGGATTTTTCTGAATGGAAAAAGCTGAAAAAGGGTGAAGAGATTGAACTGAAAATCGATTTTAACGGTTTCGCCGAAATCAATAACAAAGATTAAAAAATACAAGAATCATAAGAAATAAGTACACCCGGAAGGTTTAATCTCCCGGGTGTTTTTTTTGTATTGCCGGCAGTCCCAGACCGCTGCCCGCAAACAAAAAAAACCGGCATCAAAGATGCCGGGCAATACAGTACAACTATTTTTTTTACAATGAAAACACATCTTCATCATCAGAGTCATTAACCTGATTCATTACATACGCCGACAATGCGGCCCATTCTTTCTTTTCAGCCAGTTCACCGATACGTTTTAACTGCTCTTCGCTGACTACGCCAAGGCGGGAGATTCTTTCCAGCCCGCTTTCGTCCTCCTCTTCAAGCAGCTTATCAACGATTCGCGTTGAATTCTTTTTTAAAAATTCTTTTGCTTCTTTGTTATTATTAGTGAAGCACTCTTCCATCGCCGCAAGGAATGCCGAATCAGCAACATTTGCAAAACGGTAAGCGCTCTCAAACAGGTAAGTGTCAGCCTCAGCAAGGCTGCATCCTTCAAGATGGAAGGTGGCAGTCTCAATACCGATTTGAGACATCTGCTTCGGAATATAGATTGTTTTGTCTATATTTTTTAAGTATATTTTTACCGCTTCCATACCGTCATTTGAGTCAAACTCATCAAGCGTGATTGCCCCGATAAAACCTTTCGGGAGCATATCTCCATTGAATATTACACGCTGCACGGTTGAAAAACACAAGCTGCCGCAGTTCTTCAATGAAGCCGGCAGCTCTACTTTTTCCAGATGGCTTCCATAGAATGCACGCGTTGCAATGCTTTCAAGACCTTCATTAAATGCAATAGCCCTCACGCCGCTGTTTGCAAATGCTGATTTTCCTATTGATTTTAACTGCTTTGGAAACCTAAGCACTTCAAGGCTGTCACATGAATTGAAGATATATCCGTCTTCATTTTCGCCAAGATGTTCAATGCCGTTTCCGAAATCAATCTCGGTCAGTGCATAGCAGCTATCAAAAGCGCTTTTCTCAATCCTCTTCAATGAATCAGGAAAAGTGACGGACTGGATATCAGAAAAAGCAAATGCATTTTCGCAGATATCTTCTGCACCGTCATGCAGCTTTATATTACCGCTCTTTTTCGCCGGGCTTTTGATTACTTTTTTGCCGTCCTTGGAATACAAAATCCCTTCATATGACGTATAATACGGGTTTTCTTCGCTTACGTTAAAAGCGGTAATCCGTCTCATTGCGCGGTCAAGTATTGCCGGAATGATTTTCTCCGTGCAGTCAAAAAACACTTCTCCGCAGATATCATCAGACAGCAGGTCTTCCGTAGTTCTTACAATATAGTTATCCATAAAAAAATCCCCTTTCTTTGTAATTCGTATCGCTTACAATATGCCGAAATCCAGGGAAAACAAAACTTGCGGGCAAAAATCAGAAAAAACAGCCGACAGAACACGCAGCCGGCAGCGATTTATATCAAGGGAACAACTTTGAAAGCTTGGCCGGCACATTTATTTCCGACATAAGTCCTGCAAACATATACTTCCGGCCGCCAGCAGCTTACGCTCTGGCGCCAGCCGGACGACACACTCTCACAACCACAATCTTCTTTACAGGGCCATCTCATCATTTTGCCGGCCAACACATTTTCTCCCGGCTTGGCCGGTCAATATTCTCCATATTTAAGAAGATGATAATGGGAATAAAAATCATTGACAAATCATATCTGTTGTAGTATGATTTATAATCATAAAGGATGATGTAGCGACTTGAAATGCGATTAGTAATAATTGAGAGTCAAGAGCAACGATTTCTATTTCTAATATTCATTTTTTAGAGATTAAAGTATTTAATAATCCAGGCGTTGTACTGGTTTATTATTTCGTGGTATCTCGGGTCAAGGCAATATGTGTATTGAGATGTGATTATAAAGAGGTCATCTGAATGATGATGAGATTTTATAACAGTCGGGTTGAGCATATTGTAACAAAAAACAATGAGTTTTTTGAGTAGTGTGACGACACTACTCTTTTTTATTGTTATTGTTATAAAATTGCGGCGAAAAACCCCGATGCTTGCGTCGGGGTTTTGCGCCGCTTTTTATCAAAGTCACAATCATGCGACGGCTAATTTTATGAATAAATCTTTCTCATTTTTTACAGAGCGCTTTCCTTCTACTTCTTAACAAACACTGTCTCCGTCTCATGCACCAGCCCGAGCCGGTCTCTTGCAACCCCCTCAACATACTCATCCGTCTTTATATACTCCGCTTCGTCATCAATCTTCCCTGTCCTGTCTTTCTCGGCATCCAAATTCTGTTCAGCGTTTTCGTATCTCTGACCATATACTTCCAGCTGTGTTTTTATTCCATGCCGCTGCACCGTCATCGCTACAAACAATACCACAACCGTGACTGCAACCGCCAGCATCGCTTTTTTATGCATATTTTTCCCTCCTGATTTTTTTCTTATTACAATATGCCAAATTTGCCGGCAAAACTTTGCGGATTTTTCGTAGAAAAAACAAATTTTAAAAAAGTTTTACTTTTTCTGAAAAATCCTGCATACTATATATGCAAGCGAAAAAGCGCTTGCGTATACGAGCCGAAAGTGCTCAATTTCAGGAAAGGAGTTTTTATGTGATACTGACAATTAATTTCACCGACAAAACCGAATGCCTTGCATTTTGTAATATCAATATCGACACAAACGAGCCGGACGCGATTCTTACCGCATACCAGGAGACCATCCCAAAAGTCCACACTCCCGGATATTCCGGAACCGCCGCCCAGCTTCTGCAGGAAGTAACCGGTATTGTAATGCAGGAGCACCCTGACATGGTCGTTGTATCAGTTAACGACGACAGAAAACTTTCAGCGTCGCCAGAGCATACGTTAAACATTGAACTGGTTGAACGCTACGTAAACTAATTAAAAAGGAGAAAAAATAAAATGACAAAAAACGCAAAAAACACAGATTCACTTTCAAGCATTGTAGAGAAGGCAGTCAAAGCTGCAGGAAAATCAGCATCAAAGGCTATTGACAAGGCCGTTGACGAGGCAGTTAAGATTGCAGACACACCGAAAGCAAAAGAAGTAAAGAAAAGCGTACAGAAAGTTGCTGATGAAGCAAAAAGCACAGCAGCTGACATCAAGGAGGGGGCAAAAATGATTAAAGAAGATACAAAAGAGGCAGCAAAGGTAGCAAGCACAGAAGCAAAAGCCGCTGTTAAGACTGTAAGAACAAAAGTTTCAGACGTTGTACTTGAGGTTGAGGAAGTACATGTATCTGTAAGCGATATTGAAAAGGAAGTAAAGAAAGACGCGCTGGAGAGAGGACTTAAGGGCGATATCAAGATTTACTTAAACATCAACGAGAAGGCAGCTTACTACACCGTAGACGGTGAAGGTGCTTCTGAATACAAAGTTGACTTAACAATGCTTGGCTAATTACCGGCTGCACGGCCGCCGCCGATATTCTGCGGCGGGGCTTTTTTTGCCCTGCCGGCAGCGATGCAAAAAAAACGCGGCTTCTTTTTTTTATTTTGCATATTAAATAATGGGTACACATGCAGGCGAAAGAACTGCAAATATTTTATTAAACCCAAAGGAGAAAAGTCAGGTGAAAAAACAGTTATTCACAGCAAGTCTGTTTTTATGCTCCTCTTTTTTTGCAATGCCAGTTGCGGCAGAACCGTTATGTTCAGACATCAGTCTTGTAGCGGTTTATGAGCCAGAGAAACCGGAAATCCAGAAGGAAGCAGGATATGCGGTTGTCAATCTTAATATCAGAAAGGAGCCAGATAAAAACAGTGAAGTTATAGGAAAATACCAAAAAGGAGAAAAGGTCAGCATCATAAGCGATGACGGTACATGGGCAAAAACCGATAAAGGCTATGTATGGGGCGGATATTTATCAAAAGAGTATAAATATAACCTGCCAGTCAGAAGCGATTCGGAAAATGCCTCACGGTATGTAGGGTTTGTGTACGATAAATTTAACGAGCTTGATGAAAAGTACATCAATATCTTACAGAAATACGATATATGCGTAACTGACAGCCCGCAGATGTCATATGAGGGCGATGTAAAGTCAGATAGTGGGCGGCTAATAGACGGCCTTACATGTGTAGGCAGCAATATTCATGAAATGTATCTGCGCGCAGAGCAGGACGCACTTGAAACATCAGTCATTCATGAGCTTGGACATGCCATAGATTTTGAGACATTTGACCAGGGAAGATTCTATTCTGACGACCCGGTAGTGACAGACTCATATGACGCAGAGCTTCCAGCGTTAAAAGAAAAATACGACTTATCAGACATAAACACTGATACCAATAAGGAATATTTCGCCGAAGCCTTCCGCTTAAGCCTTGAAGACCCAGAAGGTCTTGCCGAAACTGCACCAAAGATTGCAGCATATATGGAACAGGTGAAAAATTCAATTTAAAAAATAAAAAATTTTTTCCATTTTCGTTTTTTATCGCTGATTTTTTTAAGCATACTATATATGATTCATAAATCAACAAAAAAAATAAAGAAAAGGAGAAAATGATTATGAACAAAACAATTTTAATGGGACGTCTAACTAGAGACCCGGAGGTAAGATATGCTGCTAACGATAGCGGTATGGCAATCGTAAGATATACACTTGCCGTTGACCGCAGACGCACTGGCAATGATGGCCA
>ENA-OPSY01001190-OPSY01001190.1-human-gut-metagenome-genome-assembly--contig:-NODE-1190-length-15884-cov-3.742498_pt1 | contig 15884 bp, 8 predicted proteins | sample MGYA00241464_ERZ501920 | MGnify/ENA primary metagenome ERZ501920 (study PRJEB25962, sample SAMEA2042396) | human gut metagenome | biome: human gut; feature: human-associated habitat; material: faeces...
TAATTTACAAATAATTTTGTCATAACAAGTCCGGAGAGCTTTATTATGTTATAAGCATATTACGGAGTAATTTTCTTTAACATAATAAAAAGACCGTCCACCATACAGCAGACAGCCTTCTTGCATTCATTATTTATGGAAGCTTCTATATCAGGATTTCTTATTTCTCTGAGCTTTAATCTCTTCCAGTTCATCAAAGATGACTTCATTCAGCACTTTAATGTAGGTTCCTTTCATACCGGAAGATCTGGATTCGATCACACCGGCACTTTCAAACTTCCTCAAAGCGTTTACGATAACAGATCTGGTGATTCCCACGCGGTCTGCGATCTTACTTGCAACCAGGATTCCCTCATCTCCGTCAAGTTCATCAAAAATATGGATGATCGCCTCCAGTTCGGAGAAAGATAAAGTATTAAACGCAGATTTCACTACCTGCTGCTTTCTGTCCTCCTCAGCATTCTCTTCATGAACCGCTCTCATCATCTCAAGCCCTACAACGGTTGTTCCATATTCACTGACAATAATATCTTCAATGTCATATGGTTTCTCATAACGATACATAAATACAGTACCCAGTCGTTCCCCTGCAATATCTATCGGATTAATGATTCCCTGATAACTGCTTGATACATGTTCAAATCCCAGTGTCTGAAGATTTACATTCTCTTTTGTTGACAGGACACCCAGAAATCTCTCGTTTAACAGGGAATCTACATATCCGCCAACCTTGTCCTCGATCAGTTCAGTGATCTCCTCTACTCCCGGGCATAAACTGACACCCAGAACCTTTCCTTTTTTACTGAGAACCAGAATGTTGGAACTCAGTGTCTCCATCAGAACCTGACAGATGTCATTAAATACCACTTTGCTGGAACTGCTGTTATGCAGAAGTTTATTAATTTTTCTTGTTCTATCCAGCAGCTGAACACTCATATTGTCCTCCTTTCACCCTGTACATATCCGAAATCTTTCTGTCATTATTTCATAAATGAGCAGTCACTTTCTTTTGCTCGCAAGGAAGATTCAGACACACATGGTCATTAACATTACTGATACTTTGATTTTACACGTTTTAAAGTCAAATTACAAGACAAATTTTACTATTTTTTTATTTATTTTTGCTTTTCTGAAAATAGATTCCTTTTATAATATTATTCAATAAATATCATCATCAAAAATTCAAAGGATTGAAGACAAAAAGTCAGAAAGTCACTGACTGTAAGACAAAAAACGGAACTGTTGCATTAATGAAATTCATTTTCAACTGCTGCAACAGTCCCATTTATAACATTTACAATCCGTTATTATTCTTTCTCGTCCTTTGCCTCTACATATCCACATGTCTCCTGGCTGCAGACAAGCTTATTCCCCTTTTCCACCATATAGCTTCCACATTTCGGACATTTCTTTGCTGATGGTTTCTGCCAGGACATGAAATCACAATCCGGATTATCCTCACATCCGTAGTACTTACGTCCTTTTTTGGTTTTCTTAAGCACAATCTCTTTTCCACATTTCGGACATGCCACCCCGATCTTCTCAAAATATGGTTTGGTATTTTTGCATTCCGGAAATCCCGGACATGCAAGGAATCGTCCATGAGGACCATATTTAATCACCATATGTCTGCCACAGTTTTCGCAGATCACATCTGTCACTTCATCCTGAATATCAACCTTTTCAAGTTCTTCCTCTGCAGCATCTACATCCTTCTTCAGATCCGGATAGAAGTTGCTTACTACTGTCTTCCACTTTACAGTTCCTGCTGCCACACAGTCCAGAAGCCCTTCCATAGTCGCAGTGAAGTTTACATCTACAATACTCGGGAAAGCCTGTTTCATAATATTATTGACAACTTCCCCCAACTCTGTAACATACAGGTTCTTCTGTTCTTTTGCAACATAACGGCGGCTGATGATCGTTGTGATCGTCGGCGCATAGGTACTTGGACGTCCGATCCCCAGTTCTTCCATAGTCTTGACCAGAGATGCCTCTGTATAATGTGCAGGCGGCTGCGTGAAATGCTGTTCTGGTTTCAGTTCCTTAAGACTAAGCTTCATTCCTCTTTCAAGACTCTGATTCAGAACATTTCCTTTTTTCTGGTCCTCTTCATCTGTGTATACAGACATAAATCCGTCAAATATGATCTTGGAGGCAGAGACTGTAAAAATATACTGGTCTGCACCAATCTTTACAGATGTTGTTTCGTATTTTGCAGGAGCCATTCTGCTGGCCGCAAAACGTCTCCAGATAAGCTGATACAGTCTGAACTGATCTCTTGAAAGAGATTCCTTCAGTACAGCCGGTGTACGGCTGATGTCTGTAGGACGGATCGCTTCGTGAGCATCCTGGATCTTCTGTCCCTTTTTCACAGCTTTCTCAGACTTTGAAACATAATCCTCTCCGTACTGAGCAGTGATATATTCTCTTGCAGCAGCATCTGCTTCCTCTGAGATTCGGGTGGAATCTGTACGCAGATAAGAGATCACACCTACCGTTCCATTTCCTTTGATATCAATTCCTTCATACAGCTGCTGTGCCAGACGCATTGTCTTCTGTGTGGAAAAGTTTAAGGTCTTGGCTGCTTCCTGCTGTAAGGTACTTGTAGTAAAGGGAAGCGGTGCATTCTTGATCCTCTCGCCTTTCTTTACTTCATTGATCTCATATTCTTTATCTTTCAGAGAGGCCAGAAGTTTATCCATTTCCTCTTTGCTGTGGATATCCATCTTTTTATCTGTTCCATAAAACTTCGCCTGCAACGGTTTCTTCTCACCCTTCACCTGAAAATCTCCCTCCAGGCTCCAGTATTCTTCCGGAATAAACGCATTGATCTCATCTTCTCTGTCACAGATGATACGAAGCGCAACAGACTGTACGCGCCCCGCACTTAAGCCTCTCTTGACTTTTGCCCAGAGAAGCGGGCTGATGGTATAACCTACCATACGGTCAAGCATACGTCTTGCCTGCTGTGCATCTACCAGATCCATATCCAGGTCTCTGGCCTGTTTGATTGATGATTTTACTGCTGTCTTGGTAATCTCGTTAAAGGTAATCCTGTGCATCTTCTTCGGATCTTCTTTTAATGCCTGCATCAGATGCCAGGAAATTGCCTCTCCCTCGCGGTCAGGGTCAGTTGCAAGATAAATCTTATCTGCTTTCTTTGCAGCCTTGCGAAGCTTTGCAAGCAGTTCTCCCTTTCCTCTGATCGTTATATATTTGGGTTCAAAATCATGCTCAACATCAATTCCGAACTGACTCTTCGGGAAATCACGGACATGTCCGTTAGAAGCTTCCACATCGTAATTCGCACCGAGAAATTTCTTTATTGTTTTCACTTTTGCAGGTGATTCTACTATCACCAGATATTTCGCCATGCTACCTCTCCTAGTCGTAATCTGTTATTCTTCACAGTGTCCCTGAACGGGCACATTGCCTGACAGCGATATTGTTACATATAAAAATCGCCCTGCGCCGCAGAAACGTGAAGCACAATAATCATAAATCGTCAACTGTCTTTTACATAATAATGTCTCCCGCTCTCTCTTATGAGCCCCCGCAGTGTCAGTTCCACAAGACAGTTGCTTACCTGTGCCGGGGAAAAGCCTGTTTTTCTCACAATGTAGTCGGGATTTTTTGGTCGTAAATCGAGACAACTATACACCATATTCAAATCTCTTGCAAGTCCCAAGTTGTTTTTTTCACCGTTTTGTGTTACTTTTTCCATCGAAATTCCAAGTTCTTCCAGCATAATTTCCGGACAGTATGCAATCCCTGCGCCGTCGTAGATCAGCTTATGGCAGCCTCTGCTGAGTTCATCTGTCACTGCCCCCGGAATCGCATAGACCATCTTTCCCTGTTCCAGTGCAAATCCCGCAGTGATCAGCGAACCGCTGTTTTCTTTTGCTTCCACTACCAGAACCGCGTCTGACAAAGCACTGATGATCCGGTTTCGCGCCGGGAAATGCCAGGAAACAGGTCCTGAACCCAGTGGACATTCACTGATGATCCCACCATTTTCCCATAAGATCCTCTCATAAAGTTTTCTGTTAGATTTCGGATAGCATACATCAACACCACTTCCAAGCACCGCAAATGTAGGCATCTTTCCTTCCAGTGCGCCTTTATGTCCTTCTGAATCAATGCCAAGTGCCATACCGCTGATAATCTGGACTCCAGCTACACTTAACGCTTTCGCATACCGGAATGCCTGCATCCTTCCATAAGGACTGCACATTCTGGCACCGATCACTGCCACCGTTCTTCTCTTAGGATCAGGAAGTCTGCCTTTTACATAAAGCTTTGCCGGCATGGAGGAATACTGCTTCATTATCTGAGGATATTCCGGATCTGATTTCTCAATACATCGTATCTGACCTGTACTGTATTCTTCTGTATGATTATTTTTCACATCAGTTCTTTCCATATAAAATACCTCACTGACCTTTATTTTATGACAGAATCTTTGTCAAATGCCCTGTACGAAAGTGCTTCTCCGATATGATGACCGGCAATCATTTCTTCCCCTTCCATATCCGCAATTGTTCTGGCTACCTTCAGGATCCTGTGATAGGATCTGGCACTGAATGCGATTTTTTCAAAGGCTCTTGCCAGAAGTCGGGATGCGCTGTCTGTAAGAGGGCAGAATTTATCGATCAGACTGCTCTTCAGCTGCCCGTTAAAATTTATTTTCTCATCTTTATACCGTTCTTCCTGGATCTTCTGTACTTTTTCCACTCTTTTTCTGATAGCAGCGGAATTTTCTCCCTTTCTTCCACAGTGAAGCTGTGAAAAAGAAACCGGCGGTACCTCAGTGCTGATATCAATTCTGTCCAGAAGAGGGCGACTGATCTTTCCCATATAATGTGTGATCTCACCTGCTGTACAGGTGCATCTGTTTAAATCCGGATAATAACCGCAGGGACAGGGGTTCATCGCTGCACATAACATAAAATCCGCCGGAAAGTTGTAAGTTCCGCTTGCTCTGGCTATCTGGATCACTTTATCCTCCATGGGCTGTCGCAGAAGTTCCAGACTTGCTCTGGAAAATTCCGGCATTTCATCCAGAAAGAGTACACCTTTATGCGCAAGAGTGATTTCGCCGGGTCTGGGATTACGCCCGCCTCCTGCAATTGCCTGCGGAGTACTTGTATGATGAGGGCTGCGAAATGGTCTCTCATCGATCAGAGGATGTTCTCTTGAAAGAAGTCCTGCAATACTGTAAATTCTGGTAAGCTCCAGCTTTTCTTCAAAGCCAAGCCCAGGCATGATCGTCGGCAGTCTTCTGGCAAGCATGGTTTTGCCCGTTCCCGGAGGTCCGATAAGGAGAAGATTGTGAAATCCGCTTACTGCAATTTCCGCCGCTCTTTTTGCCCCTTCCTGTCCTTCAATGTCTGAAAAATCCATTCCCATATCTGTATTTATAATAGAAGGAATTTCTTCCTGTATTTCCCTCTTCAGATAGGGTTCCGGATTCTTAAGACACTCGACCAGTTCCCGTAAATTTTTTACTCCTGCTACCGGCACATCCCTGATCAGTCTTCCTTCTTTCAGATTCTCATAGGGAACTACGCAAAAACGACTGCCCAAACTTCTTGCACACAACACAATCGGCAGGATTCCGGATATCCCATGGATTTCTCCGTCCAGACCGATCTCCCCTGCCATCATAACTCTGCTGACAACCTGAGGGCTGATCATCTCAAAAGCAGCCAACACTGCTGCTGCCACCGGTACATCAAAACCAGCTCCCTCTTTCTTCATGTCTGCAGGAGCAAAATTGACGGTAATTCTCTTTGGTGGAAACTGATAACCATTATTCTTGAGTGCTGTGCGTACCCGTTCCTGCGCTTCCTTTACCTGCGCAGAAGGAAATCCTACCATGATAAAGGAAGGAAGTCCGTTACTTACATCAGCTTCTACCTGCACAGGGCATACTTCCACCCCAAAAATTGCAGCTGATAATACACTTGCAAACAAATATAAACTCCTTTCTTCCGGCATAAATCTCCCCCGATATTTATGCTCACCAAACAGCGGACGACTGAATAGTTACATCACTTAAATTGTATTGGAAATTATTTCAGAAATCAGATTAGAAAAAAGATTATTTTTATAATAGACCATTTTGCTCTGTTTTGCAACCGTTCATTTTGTTCTGTTTTATACTTTTTTCAGTACATAATCTGCGAAGGCTTTTCACAGATCATGTTTGGGAGTACACTACAAAACAGAGAGGTGAACTATATGAAATTTCAGCGTATTCAGGATTTACGTACAGATGCTGACATGTCACAGAAACAGCTCAGCGAAATTCTTCACATCAGCCAGCGTTCCTACTCTCACTATGAGACAGGTTCACGCAATATCCCGGTTGAAATGCTTATCAGACTGGCAAATTATTACGATATAAGTGTTGATTATCTGGTAGGACGCACTGATAAAAAAGAGATGAATAAATAAGTAAAATCACTTTTTTTAATATAAAAGGATTCCTGTAACTGTTTATGTTACTGAATCCTTTTATATTTTTTGTATCTTTTATTCTTTTATCATAACAGTATCCACAGAAGGATGGACTTTTGCACCCTCCGCTTTTGTTTTTGTCTTAATATTCACATAAAGACGACCATTATCAAAGGTAAGATAACCCTTTGCTACATTTCCCAGCGAGTCTGTAAACGAGAATCTGGTTGCATTTCCTGCGACGGATTTCTTTACTTTTGCCTTGCAGGTGGCTGTCTTTTTCTTATTTGTCTGTGAATAAGTAAAGGTAACCGACTTCTGACTGAGTTTCTTAATTTTGATTTTAACCCTGCCGTTCTTACTGCGCCAGGTTCCCAGATAATCCTCCGGATTAAAAACATAAGCCCGTTCCAGAACCGGTGTGGGCGTTACCGTAGGAATCGGTGTTGGGGTAGGTGTGGGCGTAGCTGCAGGTGTCGGTGTTACAGTGGGAACTCTTTCCAGTGCCGCGATCGCTTCTGCTTTTCTCTGCTCTCTGTCCACATTCTTTCTGTGTTGGAGCAGCAGAGTGCCTGCCAGCATAAGCAGGATAAACAGGATAATTACAATTATCAGAAGTTTTATAAGTCTTTTTTTCTTTTTATTCCGTTTCTGTTTCCCGTTGTTTGTTACCGACAAATCTGCATCTCCTCTTCTGTTTCTTGTTCGTTACTTATTCTTTTCCATCCCAGCAATAGGTACAGAGTTTACATGGTGAAATTCCAATGGAAGCTTTCAGATCATCAAGTCTGTGGAATTTCAGTGATGTGAAATTCAGCTCCTTACGGATTTCTTCCAGCATTTCTTTATAATTTGTTGAATTTGGATCTGCATAGTCTGCCAGGACTTTATCACTGACATTCTCTCCCTCGCGTTTGGCGATCACACGTCTTGTGATCAGATCCATCTCTGATTTAGAACGTGAGAAATTCAAATATTTGCATCCATAAAGTAAAGGCGGACACGCAGGACGGATATGTACTTCCTTTGCACCATTTCTGTAAAGAAATTCCGTCGTTTCTCTTAACTGTGTTCCACGTACAATAGAATCATCAATCATCAGAAGACTCTTATCCTTGATCAGGCGATGTACAGGAATCAGCTTCATTCTTGCGATAAGATTTCTCTGGCTCTGCTGTGTAGGCATAAATGATCTTGGCCAGGTTGGTGTATATTTGATAAACGGACGGGCAAAAGGCACACCGGACTGGTTCGCATATCCGATTGCATGGGCAATACCGGAATCCGGAACACCGGCTACAATATCGGGATTTACTTCTCCCCTGTCTCTCCTGGCCAGCATATCACCGCAATGATAACGCATTTCTTCTACATTCACACCCTCGTATGCCGAAGTAGGATATCCGTAATATACCCAGAGGAAAGAACAGATTCGCATCTCTTCCCCTGGTTTCTGCAGGGTTTCCACACCGTCCGGAGTCACTGCAACAATTTCTCCGGGGCCCAGTTCTTTCAGGTCTTCATATCCAAGATTCAGGTATGCAAAGCTTTCAAAAGATACACAACAGGCATCTTCTTTCTTTCCCACGATCAGTGGAGTCCTTCCCAGACGGTCACGTGCTGCCAGAATCCCCTTTGGTGTCAGGATCAGCATGGTCATGGAACCTTCTATCACTTCCTGCGCATAACGGATTCCCTCAATCATGTTGTCTTTCTGATTGATCAGTGCAGCTACCATTTCTGTGGGATTTACGCTTCCTCCACTCATTTCCAGAAAATGAGTGCATCCGTTTTTAAAACAGTTGGCAATCAGTTCATCCATGTTATTGATCTTTCCAACTGTGGTAATTGCAAAGTTGCCAAGATGAGAGCGCACCAGAAGAGGCTGAGGTTCATTATCTGAAATACATCCGATTCCCAGATTTCCCTCCATCTCACCAATGTCACCATCAAATTTGGTCCTGAACGGCGCATTTTCAATGTTATGAATCACGCGGTCAAAACCACGTTTCTTATCATACACTGCCATTCCGCCTCTGCGTGTTCCCAGATGGGAATGATAATCAATTCCGAAGAAAAGGTCCAGAATGCAACTGGACTTTGATGCTACTCCAAAAATTCCACCCATTATCGTATTCTCCTTTTGTTCATCATCTTCAGGCAACTTTTATCATAATCCTCTTCGATAATCCATTTAAAAAGATTACTATAGCCCGTTTCATAACGTTTTCCTTCACTATAACAGTTCTTATCCTGCCAAATTGCTGTAAAAACAGTTATATCACACAACACTCCCATTATATAGAATGAAAATTTAGAAGTAAAGAGTTTTAATCTTATTTCTTTTCCTTGATGATACCTGTTCTGTATGCATCCAGCAGCTGGATCAATTCCTGTATTCTCTCTTTCAGCGCATGACCTGTATCTGTATCACCCACAAGCTGACGTCTGGACATGTAGCTGACTGCCACTCGGTTTGATACAATATCAGTCTCTCTTGCCACAGCATCTGCTTTGGACGTAAACGGTTCATGAGCAGTAAGATTCAGTCCATAGGAATTATAGATCAGCGTATATCCGGCAATTCCCGTTACTTTCTGATATGGCTTGGAAAAACCACCGTCAATCACGATAACCTTTCCATCACATTTTACAGGACTTTCTCCTTCACTCTGGTGTACCGGAACATGGCCATTGATGATATGCCCTTTTTCCGGATCCAGACCAAATTCACGAAGCATATTATCTACCACTTCTTCATTCTCCCAGAGGCGGTAATAAGCATTCTTCTTCTCTTCATGTGTAGAAGGATCCTCTATGAAATATCTTTCAAAAGTACTCATCTTGCTCTTGCCAAACAATGGTGAATTCGGAGCTGCCCAGATATACCACATAATATCTCTGCCCTTCTTCTGTTCTTCTTTTCCTACAGAATAGAATGCTCTGCGCACATAGGTTTCCAGTACATCGTACAGTTCTTTTCCCTTGTAGCTTTTTCCATAAATCTGTACTTCCCGGAATGTTCCGTCTTCATTCAGAGGAATGCTTCCATGAAACAGAAGATTTCCGTTATATACTGTATAAAGCCCACCTTTGTCAAGTAGGAGACGGATGTGGTTTTGCAGTTTTTCACAGTTTCTGAATGCAGAGGACAGTTTGTCCATAACTTCTTTTTCTCCGGCTGTAAGTTCGTATGGATGTTTCCAGTCAATAGTCGGAAAATTATTGTCGCGAAGCGGATATTCTTTTCCGTCAGGCAGTGTGATCGTCCCTTTTTCCGGATTGATCCGATGAAGAAGTGCTCTGTCTTCCATCTGGAATTCTTTATGTCTGCGCACCAGTTTACCTTCTAATTTAAACTGGATCACAGCAATAGCCTTGTGCATTTTTTTGCCCAGTTCTTCCTCAAGAACATTATAATTGAAAGCACCTTTCATAGCAAAAATCTCGCAGGGATCATCCTTATACGCCTCCATCACAAAGGTCGCCAGAGGAAGCATATTGATTCCGTATCCATCCTCAAGAATATCCAGATTTCCGTAACGGATACTGTTTCTTACCACTGTTGCAATACAGGCTTTCTGTCCTGCTGCCGCACCCATCCAGACAACATCATGGTTTCCCCACTGAATATCCAGGGAGTGATACTGCATCAGGCGATCCATAATGAAATGTGGAGCAGGACCTCTGTCATAAATATCCCCCAGAATATGTAAGTGATCCACGACCAGACGCTGGATCAGTTCTGCAAGCGCAATGATAAAATTCTCCGCACTGCCGATCTCAATGATCGTATTTACAATGGAATCATAATATGCCTCTTTATCGAGAACTTCCGCTTTCTCTGTGATCAGTTCTTCGATCACATAGGCATAATCTGTGGGAAGAGCTTTTCGTACTTTGGACCTGGTATATTTGGAGGCTGTTGTCTTACAGATTTCAATAAGACGGTAGAGCGTGATCTTATACCAGTTTTCCATATCTTCTTCCGTATCTTTGACAAGATCCATCTTCTCTTTCGGATAATAAATCAGAGTTGCCAGAGAACGCTTATCATTGTTACTTAATGTGTGTCCAAACACATCATCAATCTTCTTCCTCACTGCACCGGAACCATTTCTGAGCACATGTGAAAACGCCTGATACTCCCCATGAAGGTCTGACATAAAGTGTTCCGTTCCCTTCGGCAGATTCAGGATTGACTGAAGATTGATAATCTCCGTAGATGCCTTTCCGATTGTAGGATAAATTTCTGCAAGTCTCTGTAAATATCTAAGTTCGTCTTTCTTCATATCCATCTCCTGTTATCATATATTATGATGTCAGGGCATTTTATGTTGCTGTCTGCACCATGCCCTGCAACACACTTTGCGGTCACAGAATTTATGCTCATCCTGTAAAGTCAAATAATGACATCTGGTTCGACTGCGGGATATCTCCGAATAATTTCAGATCATCCATCAGATCAATAACCGTTTTGCTGACCTTTGTTCTGTCGCGGAAGTCGTCTTTTGACAAGAATTTTCCCTGTTTTGCAGCATCAACCACTGCATCTGCCGCCTTATCTCCCAGTCCGTCAATAGTTGCAAGTGACGGCATCAGTTTCCCATCCACGATCTGAAATCTCTGTGCCTTGGCAGTATAAAGATCAATCGGTACAAATTCAAATCCACGTGCGTACATTTCCTGTACAATACGCATATCCTTCAGGGTATCCAGTTCTTTTTTAGATGCTGAATCACCTTTTTTGCGAATTTCTGCCATATAATACTCCAGGCGTTCCTTTCCCATACACATCAGCTCATAGGAGAACGCTGTGGCGCGGATACTGAAATATGCCGCATAGTATGCCAGTGGCTGAAACACCTTATACCACGCAATTCTGTACGCCATCATAACGTATGCTGCTGCATGAGCCTTCGGGAACATATACTTGATCAGCTTACAGGACCAGATATACCAGTCCGGAACTCCATGCTCTTTCATGGTCTCGATCCACTCATCACGAAGACCTTTTCCCTTACGGACGCTCTCCATGATCGTAAACGCAAGGCCACTTTCCACTCCTTTTCCGATAAGGTAGATCATAATATCGTCTCGGGTACAGATAGCTGTGGAAATGGTTGCCTTACCCTCCTGGATCAACACCTGGGCATTACCCAGCCATACATCCGTACCATGAGAAAGCCCTGCAATACGGATCAGGTCAGAGAAGTATTTCGGCTTGGTGTCAATAAGCATCTGCATGGCGAAATCTGTACCAAATTCCGGGATTCCCAGGCATCCAAGCTTACATCCGCCAATATCTTCCGGCTCGATTTTCAAAGCCTTTGTACTTGCAAATAATGACATGACATCCCTCTGATCCAGTGGAATATCCCTTGCACTGATTCCTGTTAAGTCCTCCAACATTCGGATCATAGTGGGATCATCGTGTCCAAGTATATCAAGCTTCAGCAGGTTTCCGTCAATAGAATGGTAATCAAAATGTGTGGTGATAATGTCACTGTTCACATCATTCGCAGGGTGCTGGACAGGAGTAAATTTCTCAATCTCCTCACCTACAGGAAGTACGATAATGCCTCCCGGATGCTGTCCTGTTGTACGCCGCACGCCTGTACATCCCTGTACGATGCGGTTGATCTCACAGTAACGTTTATGCACACCACGCTCTTCAAAATAATTCTTCACATAACCAAATGCAGTTTTCTCCGCAAGCGTACCGATAGTCCCTGCCTTGAATGTCTGCCCCTTACCAAAAATAACCTCTGTATATCTGTGTGCATTAGCCTGATACTCTCCTGAAAAGTTAAGGTCAATATCCGGTTCCTTATCTCCCTTGAATCCAAGGAATGTCTCAAAAGGAATGTCAAACCCTTCTTTTTTCATCCTGGTTCCACATTTCGGACAGATCTTATCCGGCATATCACATCCCGCCATACCTGCATACTGCTTTACTTCCGGTGAATCAAAATCACTGTATTTGCAGTCCGGATTAGGACAGAGATAATGCGGCGGCAGAGGATTTACCTCTGTGATACCGGACATGGTAGCTGCCAGAGAAGATCCTACAGAACCTCGCGAACCTACCAGATAACCATCTTCATTTGACTTCCATACAAGCTTCTGTGCAATGATATACATTACGGCATACCCATTGGAAATGATTGAATTCAGTTCCCTGTCAAGCCTGCTTTCCACAATCTCCGGCAATGGATCTCCATACATTTCATGCGCTTTTGTAAAACAGATATTCTTCAGATCCTGGTCGGAATTCTCAATGACCGGCGGGAATTTGTCCGGATGAATAGGTGATATCTTCTCAATCATATCTGCGATCTTATTTGTATTTGTAATGACAACTTCTTCTGCTTTCTCGCTTCCCAGATAAGCAAATTCTTCCAGCATTTCCTCTGTGGTACGTAAATACAACGGTGCCTGCTCATCTGCATCTGAGAATCCGTTTCCGGCCATAATGATCCTTCTGTAAATCTCATCCTGTGGATCCATGAAATGCACATCACAGGTTGCAACTACCGGTTTCTTAAACTGCTCTCCAAGCTTAACGATCTTCCTGTTTATCTCCTTCAGGTCTTCTTCGGAACTGATCATATCATGCCTGTCATCCGCAATCATAAATTTGTTGTTTCCAACAGGCTGAATTTCCAGATAATCATAAAAATTAACAATTCTGGCAATCCGCTCTGCAGATTTTTCTCCCAGTATTGCCTGATACAATTCTCCTGCTTCACAAGCACTTCCAATAATCAGACCCTCTCTGTATTTTAACACTTCGCTCTTTGGCATTCTCGGCTGACGTCCAAAATACTCCAGATGTGACTTGGAAATCAATGTATAAAGGTTCACGCGTCCAATATCATTCTTTGCCAGAACAATGACATGGTAAGACGGCATCTTACGGATTGCTTCCGCGTTGTGCGCGCCAAAATGATTCATCTGATCCAGTGTCTCGATTCCACGTTCTTCCAGCATCTGAATAAATTTCACATAAATCTCTGCGGTAACTCTGGCATCATCCACTGCTCTATGGTGATGTTCCTGAGAAATATTCAGTGCTTTTGCCACAACGTTTAGCTTGAATTTTGAAAGTGTCGGTAATAATACACGGGCAAGTCCCACCGTATCTACAGAAGTAAAATCCGGTTCTATGCCCTGCTGCCTGCAATTTTCTTCGATAAAGCTCACATCAAAACTGGCATTGTGCGCTACCAGCACTGCATCTCCTACGAACTTTAGAAACTGTGGGAGAATTGTCTCAATCTCCGGTGATTCCATAACCATCTCATCAGTAATGCTTGTAAGCTGTGTGATTCGAAATGGAATCGGAATCTTCGGATTCACAAATGTACTATACTTATCCGTAATTTCTCCGTTCTCAACTTTAACTGCACCAATTTCGATAATCTTATCTTTTACCGAACTAAATCCTGTCGTCTCCAGATCGAATACAACATAGGTTCCTTTTAAAGACTGACCTTTCTCATTGACTGCCACATCCTGCAAATCATCGACCAGATATCCTTCCACACCATAAATAACTTTAAATGGATCGTCTTTATCCAGTGTCTCAATATAATGATTCGCGTCCGGGAACGCCTGTACCACACCATGATCTGTAATCGCAATTGCCTTATGCCCCCAGTCATGTGCTCTCTTTACAAGATCTTTGACCTCGGAAACTCCGTCCATGTCACTCATTTTCGTATGACAGTGGAGCTCCACTCTCTTTTCTACCGCATTGTCTTTTCTGGATTCTGTAAAATCAGAAATTTTCTTAATTCCAAACACAGAAGAAATGACAAGTTCGCCGTCAAATTTATCAATATTGGTCACGCCTTTAATTTTCAGGAATGCACCCATTTTAATTTCAGCCAGTACATCTGCAAGTTGATCATTACGCACGAACATCTTGACCATGATCGTATCAGTAAAGTCTGTCACTGCATACATGACAATGGTCTTTTCATTGCGGATTTCTCTTGTATCAAAGCTAATGACTTTTCCACGAAATGTAATTTCTCCCATCTCACCAATCACGGTTGACAGTTCAATCGGCTCATCGTCAAATGGACGCCCGTAAATCAAACCTGACTCATCAAGATCCATCTTCGCAGATTTCACAAACACCTTCTTATCACGAAATCCACCCTTCTGGAATCCACTGCCTTTTGAAAATCCACCTTTTGCAGGACTGCCAGAATTTTTTCCGTCTCCGGAATTTTTTCCACCTTGTCCCCTTCCAGATGTTTCTTTTTCCCCAGACTTTGCTTCTTTTTCCTGCTTTTTTTCCTCTTTTTGCTTCTGTACAGCCTCAACCTGATCCAGTATACTGTCTACTTCCTGCTGCAGACGCATATCATTGTATTTCAAAGTACTTTCTTTTGGTTCTTTATACATGACACGAATCTCAATGGGCAATCCGAAACGGTCTGCATACACACCTTTTAAATAATCTGTCAGAGAATCTTTTTTTCCTTGCGCAATAACAGTGTCGATTAACTGCATGCAAAGAATATTTCCTTCTTCAAAGGTACATTTCGCATTCTGCAGCATATTGCGTTCTACAACACTTCTTGTATCCAGCTCCGCAAGAAAGCTGTCCAGATACTCCGCCATCACATTCTCTGGCGTGTACTGTCCGGACAGCTCATACTTTTCTCGAATCTCTACCTGCACGGCACTTCTTCCGAAAAGCTGGTTCTTGATCAGGTGCTCCATCTCGTATACCAATGTTTTCTGAATCAGATGACGGCTTACTATATGTACTCTTAAAAATGTCCGGTCAGAGTTGGTCGTCACTTTTAATACCTGCGCTCCTTCGAACATATTACATATATCTTCCCCTGCCTTTAACGTAGGGAATACTTCAAAGCACGGTTTACTCATTCCAATGCAACAGCTCCTGTCTCAACGTCTCTAATAGTTCCTCTTCTTTTACTTTCTTTACAATCTCGCCTTTTTTGATCAGGAGTCCTTCTCCCTTTCCTCCGGCAATTCCAATATCTGCTTCTTTTGCTTCTCCCGGTCCATTGACCACACAGCCCATAACTGCGACCTTAATGTCCAGTGGGATATCTGCAACCATCTCTTCGACCTGATTTGCAAGTCCGATCAGATCAATCTGGGTTCTTCCGCATGTCGGACAGGATACAACCTCAATTCCGCCTGTGCGAAGTCCCAGTGTCTTTAAAATAATCTTCGCTGTCTTGATCTCTTCTAGTGGTGATCCAGTCAGTGACACACGGATTGTATCTCCGATTCCCTGTCCCAGAATCAGTCCAAGACCTACTGAGGATTTTATATTACCTGCCAATAATGTTCCTGCCTCTGTAATTCCTACGTGTAATGGGTATGGGCATTTCTTGGCGATCAGTTCATGTGCCTTTACACACATCATA
>ENA-OPSY01001199-OPSY01001199.1-human-gut-metagenome-genome-assembly--contig:-NODE-1199-length-15817-cov-2.463076_pt1 | contig 15817 bp, 10 predicted proteins | sample MGYA00241464_ERZ501920 | MGnify/ENA primary metagenome ERZ501920 (study PRJEB25962, sample SAMEA2042396) | human gut metagenome | biome: human gut; feature: human-associated habitat; material: faeces...
CTGCCACATCGGCCATCCCGCAGTACAGGTACATGCAACGGACGGCATGCCCCGAAATGTCGGTCAGTTCTCTTACCGGGATAACATCCTGGTAGTAGGCTGGGTCCCATTTCCCTTCGCCACCCATGCTCCCGTGTCCGTGTCCGCGTTCTTCGAGCAGCCAGTTGGCGAAGTCGAGATATTTTTCCTGACCGGTTGTCCGGTATATTTTCACCAAAGCCAATTCGATCTCCTCATGTCCCGGCACCCAATGGCGCTTGTCGGGACCGAACAGTTCCATCATGTGGTCTGCCATACGGATGCTCACATCGAGCAGTTTCCGTTTTCCGGTTGCCTGGTAATAGGCGACGGCGGCTTCCATCATGTGACCGGCACAATACATCTCGTGCTTGTCCATGTTGTTCCAACGTTTGTCTTGTCCGGTCAGTGTGTAGAATGTATTGATATATCCGTCCGGTTGTTGGGCTGCCGCGATCTTGTCGATCCATTCGTCCGCTTTCTTTTCCAGTTCGGGGTCCGGGTTGTTGATCAGGCTGTAGGCGATACCTTCCAACGCTTTATATACGTCCGAATCGTCGAAGAAGATACCGGAATGCTTCCCTGTCCCTCTGGCTGCATTTTCAAAATTTTGCATTCTTCCGGTTTGGTTCTCTATTTGGTCGATACAGACAGGGAGTGTAGCCGATGTGTGCTTGGCGAGACGTGGCGACCAGAAGTTGTCCCGGATGTGCACGTGCGAGAAGTCTATCTGGTCGATTATTTTCAAAGGCGGGGTTTCTATTTGGTCTTGTCCGCCGCATCCCCATAGTGCCATACAGGCAAAGGGTAGTACAAAATACTGTTTCATGGTTTTAAAATTTAATGTTATAATTTGCAACTTATTTTTGTCAAAGTAGGAGAGGTGGCTGTCTTTGTCCCGTTGATGAAAATCGACAGTCCGGCTCCTCGTTTATATTTATCACCTGTCTTATCATAAAGCACGCATATTGTTTTGCCACGATAAGTCAGATTGTCCAGGCAAAAGTAATCCCAATATCCTTCCGGTATCAACGGGTTGACATCGAGTTCCTCTTCTTCACTTGGCCGGATTCCGATTAACCCGTTGATGACGAGGTCGCAGAATAAAGAATGATTATAATCTTTTCCGCGTTCTTCGGGTTTTTGGTGACGTGTTGACAACATTGTCCTGGATATCCAATCGCCAGTAAAAGGATTCAGGTTTTCGTCAATCCATGGTGTTAGTATGCCATTCGCGTCTTTCTTATACAGGCTTCGTGCATAAATCGAGAATAAAGTTATGAAATCTCGTGAATCTACAAAAGATTGCGTTTGATTATTTAACAAATTAGCCAATCCGACCAATGTCATCGAGGTCGCGTATGGCCAAGAAGGACCGTTCCACTGGCATTCATGTCCTTCGTAAGCAACTTTGAATTGAGGATGGCATTGTTCGGCAGTTGTTGGCCCGTAAGGAGCGAGAAAATGTCGTGTGTTCATCAGGAATTTCCAGGCGACGGCATAGTCCGCGGAAGCCAGGTCGAATGCCCAAGGCGTATATCCGTGTAGTTCGCGTACGTCTTTTAAAGAAGCGTTTTTTTCAACAGACAGTACTTTTAGAAATTCCGCTTTGGGGTCCCATAAATATTTGAACATGTTTTCTTTGATCCGGCAGGCTTCGGTTTCGAGTGCTTGTGCTTGGTTGTCGTTTTTCCAATGTGCGATTTTGGATAAGGTGGCGGCTTCGGCTGCCATATATGAGTTGATGGTTACCCGAAAACCGTGTCCGCCGATCGAAACTTCCATGCCGTCTTCTCCGTCTTTTTGCCAGAACAATCCTTTTTCAGCTATGAATTTTTTTTTCTTCCACTCTGAATAGTTTTGTAAAAGTTCCGGATATAACTCTTTCAGCAATTGATAATTCCCCGTGATCTGACAATATTGGTAGATTGCATGGGCAACGGGAAAACTGTAGGAATGCGTGTCACCTCCTCCCTTCAGCCAATAGTACGCATAGTCTTTGAGGAAACCGGAATACTTCAGCCACCTGCCTTCCCGAAAGTGGAACCAGGCAGGGCAACAGATGCCGTTGTGCTTTCCGGCCCACGGGACATCCGGAAGGAATTCGGTTACGATGAACCCGTCCGGTGTCTTTTTCAAATGTTTCCGGAAAGTCCACCAGCGGAAATAATAGATTTCCTCTATGTTTTTGTCCGGACATTCGAATAGCGGTATATTGCCGGATAAGAATTCTTTTGCCTGTCCGTTTGAAATATGTTGCACATACAATTCCTTGTCTTGCATGTTGAACCGGTCGATATACGAGCCTATCATGGCGGGATCAAGGACCTGCCCTGTGGTTGTATATGGAAAAGCCGTGACTGTGAGAAGAAAGTATAGGAGAAGGATTACAAGTTTGTTCATAAGGACATTTTTTATTTGCAGGGAAGCTTGCTTCCCTGCGAGGTTTGTAAGTTGATTACGTTTGTTATTTATAATGGGGGTTTTGTTCCAAGTTGGGATTGGAGGTCAAAACTTTTTCGGGTATCGGGAAGACGGATCGGTAATCACCTTGTGGTTTATGCGAGAGCCAGCTTTTTTTCGTGTAAACACCGAATCGGATGGCGTCTCGTCTGCGGTGCATTTCCCATGCGAATTCCCAACCCAGTTCGTCATACATTCTACCGAATCGGATGAGGTCCGTGTTCCCTTTGTCTGTAACGGTGTAGTGTTCCACATAGCCATATTGATATGAACTGTTTTCTTGTAACTGTGCATCGGTTACTATCGCTAATTCGGGATTGTCTTTGAATGCCCGTTTGCGGACTTCCGTGACCAAGAGGCCGGCTCCTGGTTTTCCCGAACGCAATAAGCATTCCGCTTTCATCAGGAGTACTTCTGCGTATCGGAACAGAGGCACATCCGTTTCGGATGAGGATTGCTCGCCTTTTACGATTTCGAATTTGTTCATGCGAAAACCTTCCATCTCACTGGTGTAATTCCCGTCCGGAAGATCTTTCGTATAGACAAGCGGTTCTCCCATTTTGTCGTATGTCCCGTATAGAGGACTTCCGTCTGCAGCTCGTTGTTCGCCCATCAGCCAGCTATCGGCCAGACGGGAATCTTCGGGATCATACGTGTCGATGAATTGAGTGCCCCCCATAGCTGAACCGCATCCCCAAGGAGTCGCTTCGGTTTCGTATTTCTTTTTCAGTTCCCCGTGCCAGGAAAACATGTGGATCGAATTACCCCCGGCGATATTTGCATCGAACGGGATGGTGAAAATGACCTCTTTGGATGTTTCCACGCCTGTAGAACGGAAGGGGTCTTTGTAGTTGTCGGACAATGCGAACCTGTTGCTGTTTATGATGTCATCACACTGTTGGATACAGTCGTCCCAGTGTTCTTCGCCTGTATATACCTTGGTATTCAGGTATATGTTTGCCAACAGCGTCTTTGCCGCCCATTTGTTCATCCGTCCGTAAAAATTTCCGCCTTGTTCTTCACTTAAAGAAGGGATGATTTCTTTCAGTTCTTTTACTATGAAGTCGAAGATCTCTTTACGGTTACTTTTGGAGGGTAGTTCCATCGTGGTTGTCGTGACTAACGGAGCGTCTCCGAAATTGTCGCAGATTTGCCAATAATAATAGGCTCTCATGGCCCGTAATTCCGCTAATCCCATTGTTTTGTCCGCTTCGGAAGATGCCGGTAAAATACCGTTTTCTATTTGTTCTATCACTTTGTTGCATAATAAGGCGCCTTGATAGAAGTTGGACCATATTTCTGAGACGTGTCCTTGTTCGGAGTTCCATGTTTGGTAGTGCATACGTCGATAGACTCCGCCATCATCCCAGCCGGAAGCGTTAGGGGGCATGACGATGGCGTCGGCACTGACCTCTTGTGTCGTGAAATATCCTCCATGACTGGGGAAACTTCTGAGTTGGCTATATACGCTGGCAATAGATGGTGAGAAATCGTCGACCGTGTAATTGTAGGTTTGTTCGGTTATTTTGGAATATACTTTTTCATCCAAGTCATTGCTACAGGAAACGATTGTTCCGGAACAACATAACGCTAAAAAAAATTTTGTATAAGTATTCATGATAATTACGTTACGATTAAAATTTGACAGATATTCCTAATGTGTAAGTCCGTGTAGAAGGATAACGGTTCTTATTGTCGACTCCTGGTGCCAAGCCGCTTATGCTTACTTCCGGATCAATGCCGGAGTAGCCTGTGATAGTGGCGAGGTTGGAAATCGTGCCATAGATTCTCAAGCGTTTTATCCAAGAATTGAATTTGAATGTATATCCTAAGGTCACGTTGTCGATTTTCCAATAATTGCCTTTTTCGATATAATAGCTGACATATTGTAATTCTTGGTCGGCCGCTAAAGGAACTTTCCCGTATTTCGTATCGAATGCCGCATTCAGCACGTTCCCTCTTGACAACATGACCGGCGATTCATATTGCAGGCGTGGCATGTTCAGGATGTCGAAACCGAAAGCACCGCGCATGGTCATGTTGAAATCGAAGTTTTTCCAATTTAGGGTGTTGTTCCAGTTCAAGTAATGTTTAGGCAGGCCGTTCCCGATGATCTGTTTGTCTGTCGGTTGTAGTTGTGATATCGGTTTCGGACTGCCGTCGGCTCCTTCTATGATCCAGTGTCCGTTCTCATCGATATCGATACTTTTGTATCCCCAGAAATTACCAATCGGTTGTCCTTCCTGAATGCGGTGGGTTGTCGTTTGTAAGGGTTCTCCCGTAGAACCTTGATCCGAGTAACCGCTGGAGACAAACTGATCGTTGGAAAGTGACAAAAGTTCGTTTTTGTTTGTCGAGTAATTCATGGATGTCGTCCATTGGAAATCTTTTGTTTGGACAGGGATGACCGTGATACCGGCTTCTATTCCTTGGTTGCGCATCGATCCGGCGTTTGCTACCATACGGGAGAACAGGTAAGGAGGAGATGGCACGTCATAGTCCCATAACAAATCTTCTGTTTTGCGATTGTAGTAATCGATATTACCTGTGATGCGATCTTCCCAAAAACCGAAGTCGACACCGATGTTGATCTCTTTTTTCTTTTCCCATCTCAATTCGGGGTTCGCATTTGAATCCGGTCTGATGGTTTTGATCCATTGATTGTTATAATAAACATAAGTTCCGAAGTTCAGCGTGTTCAGTGACATATACGGATCACTTGGAACCGTTCCCGTGACACCATATCCGGCACGTAGTTTCAAGATGGACAAGACATCGGTGTCTTCCAGGAACTGTTCTCCTTTGATGTTCCATGCAGCAGAAACAGATGGGAAGTTGCCCCATTTGTGATCGGCTCCGAATTTGGTGGAACCTTCGTGACGGAGACTGGCTGCAAACATATATTTCCCTTTATAGTAACCGATCAGTTTGCTTTCATTGGCCGTCGAGTATTCCGTTCCGCGTCCGTCTTTCAGTGCCTGCCCTGTGCCCATATTATTATAGGTATAGTCATTGGAGGGAAAATTGAAATTCTGCATGTAAAAATTCTGGTAATGCGTCTTTTGCCAACTATATCCTCCTAAGAGTGTAAACGAATGGTCTTCAAAAATGGTTTTCCTCCATTGTACGGTCAGTTCCGACAAATCTTCATTTGAGCGCGTGGAACCACGGGAAGCATATCCGTTTTTGCCGTCTTTCCAAGTGGATTTGTGTTGCTGGGTCTCGTAATATCCTCTGACTTGGTTATAGGTATTGGAAGAAAACAGATATTTGATATCTAATCCTTCGATTGGTGTATAAGTGATATTGGCGAACATGCGCAGGTTGGTTGCTTGGTTTTCTCCTTCCACTTCGTTCAGGAGGGATACAGGGTTGAAGTATTCGTTTTTAGTGCTTTCCGAATAATTGCCGTTTTTGTCGTACACAGGAGTGGTCGGATTGTATATCAAAGCGTTTCTATATACTTCGCTGTTGTAGCCCCCACCATCGGAACCGGAAAAATAGGTTTGTTTGTAACCGCTCAGGCTTGCGTTCAGTTTCAATTTGTTATTGAACATGCGATGAGTGATTTCTACACGCGGGTAGAACATCTGGTTGTTTGTACGTTTGATCAGGCCGTTCAGACCACGGTATTCGAAGCTGGCCACATAATTGGTCGTACGGCTGCCACCGCGCAGGCTGATGTTGTAAATCTGTGTGAACGGTGTACGGGTCACTTCGTCCAGCCAGTCGGTTGATGCACCGTCGTCTTGGGCTCCCGGCCATCCTTCCTGTACGCGTCGGCGATATTCGTCTGCTTTCATGAACGGCAAGGTCTTTGTGATTTGCTGGGTGGAAAGATAAGCATTGACATCTACTTCCGTAGGCATTTCTCCATTGGCATTCTTGGTGGTAATCAATATGACGCCGTTTGTTCCTCTGGTTCCGTAGATCGCGGCGGCGGAACCGTCTTTCAGGACGTCGATCTGTTCGATGTCATCGGGTGAGACGGAGTTCAGGTCGCCGGGTATCCCGTCGATGAGCACCAAAGGGCTGGAGCTGGCTTTCAAGGTGGTGATTCCACGTAAGGCGATCTGCGAGGTGGAAGTCGGGTTGGCATCCGGCGTAATGATACTTAGGCCAGGAACTTTCCCTTTGATCAGTTGTGCGGCATCCGTAGTCGGTGTTTTTACGAAATTATCGGATTTGATTGTGGAAATGGAACTGGCCACTTCCCCTTTCTTTTGCGTACCGTATCCGACAACTACCACTTCATCGATCTTTTGGGTGTCTTCGATCAGTATGACGTCGGCCGTTTTGTTGTTATCGATAACGATTTCTTTTGTCAGGTAGCCGATGTAAGAAATTTGCAAGATGGCTTTTGGTGGAACTTCCAAGGTGTATTTCCCATTGACATCCGTGACTGTTCCGATAGAAGTCCCTTTTATGATCACGTTCGCACCAATGACGGGTTCTCCGTTGTTGTCGGTTACTGTACCTGTGATGGTCCGGCTTTGTTGGCCGATAAGAGATGTCCTGCCCTTATCGTTCTTTTTCAACAGGAGGATGTACCGGTTGTCGAATTCGTAGGTGATATCAGTATCTTTGAAAGCTTCTTCAAGATAGGATATCATTTTCCCGGATGTGTTTTGGACAGTAATGTAACGTTCTATGTCTACTTCACGACTTTTGAAAACGACCAGATAATCGGTTTGATTTTCAATTTGAGTGATCAACTGGCCGACTGATATCACGCTCTGTTCCAGTTTTATGATTGTGTTTTGTGTTTCCGAATTAAGCGCTATCGTCTGAAAAGTACAGGCGAAAAGCATGAAGGACGGTAACAAAGTTTTCATTTTCATATCTTTTCTAAGTAATAAAGTGAATACTAAATGAATTTTGTAGATAAAGGCTTGTCTGTTGATAACGGATGTTTCCGATATCAATCATTGTTTTTACAGATGTGTTTCCATAGGCATTTTTTTTAGATATTAAACATTCGATTAACTAAGTGTAATGATATTGTTTTCTTCATCCTTTTGTATCTTGAATTTGTGTATTTTTTGTAACATTCTGAGAATATCGTCGATGCTGTCTCGTTGTCGGAATTTTCCGGTATATTTCTCTTGATTGATGGACGGGTTTCTTATGATTATCCGGACATCATAATAGAGTTGCAATTTGTTCAGTATATCAACAAGCAACTCGTCTTTAAAACTGTAAATTCCTTCTTTCCATAAAAAATAGTCATGATGAGAAATCGTGTCCACCTTTATGGTTCCGTTTTTTATGCTTATTTGCTCGTTGGGGCTCAATATGATACTTTCATTTTCTTTCCCTGTAAAATAGATTTGGAGCGAACCTTCTATCAGGCTGGTTCTCACATCGTTGTTTTTTCGGTAGCTGCAAATGTTGAATTGTGTGCCCAATACTTTCGTTTCTATGCCTTGCGATGAGACGATGAACGGTTTGTGTTTGTCTTGAGCTACAATAAAGAATGCTTCTCCGTCTATGGCGACTCTTCGTTCTTTTTTGTCAAAAATGGCAGGATAGGTGAGAGTTGTGTGGGAGTTCAGCCATACAGTAGTTCCATCCTGAAGTGTCAGTTTGATGCGCTGTCCGGCAGGTACGTGCAGTTTGTTTTCGATATTCTCCTGTAAAATTTCGGAATGCTGGTTCACGCCGGCCTGATAAGCGAATATAATGAGTAAAGTGATGATAGCTGCATATTTGAATAGGTAGAATGAAATCTGTCGTATGTGTTTCGCTCTCATTTTACACAAGAACTGGGTGTAGCTGTCTCGAGTAGTCTTTTTCCCGCAGGCGGCATCGGAAAATGATAATAGTGCGTATGTATTTTTGAATTTGATGAATTGTTTTTTCAATTCGTTATCAGATTCAATCTGTTTTAAGAAATCCAGTCTTTCGTCTGCATTCAGTTCTTCTTGAAAATATTTTTCGATTTGTCTTTCCATGCGAATGAAATGTTACATGCTGTAAACACTTACTCCGGAAAAATGTACCAAAAGAAAATCATTTTTTTTACGTTGGATTTCGGATTCATCGTCTCGTCCCCAGACTGTCACTCGTAAACATCTCCGCGATTCTATGTGCAATGAAAAAGGAAAAGCCATAAAGGAAGATAGTCCTTTAGTTCGTTCCTAAGCTTTTTATAGGCGATGCTGATTTGATTTCTGACCGTGTTGGTTGAGAGGTTTAGTTCGGTGGCGATCTGTTCTTGCTTTTTCCCTTCCAGTTTGTTCATGATAAAGATTTCCTTGCATTTGGTCGGCAGGCTGTCTAAGGCCCGGTTAATTAAATCTTCAATATCTTGGTCGGAGAAAATATGTTGCTCGAAGGCTTCTAAAGAATCTAAATTCATACGAAGGGTCATGTTATATTCTTCTTGCATATTGTTGATGGTTTCCAGGGCAATCGTTTTATGTCGCAGGTGGTTGAGGCATTTGTTCTTGATGATGGTGAACAGATAAGCGATCCGGATTGTTTGACAAGTAAACATTTCTCGTTTTTCCCAAAGTTCCGCGAACATGTCTTGCACGATATTTTCCGCATCTTGTTCCGATATCACATATTCTTGTGCAAAGCGTTTCATTTTTGGAAAGTAGGAAAGGTAGATGTTTTCGAATAAACGATCTTCTTTTTGTTGGGCGGACATTATTGTCATATATTTATTGTGGCCTTTCAAACAGCCAGAAAAGGCATAATTGTTAAAAAAGAAGTGGGCTGCTGTTCTTTTTCCTGTTAGGTGTCGCCAAACCCCTGTACACGCACGAACAAGCAACCCACTTGATATAGCAGGTCACCTGTGCCTTGCGTGTTGTTAAAAAAATGGCGACTTTAACAGAAAAAAGGCACTTCTGAAATATTCCTTATACAGTCTCTCCAGACATTGCAAATGTAGGTAAATTTTTTGTTTTCCGTGAAAAAGATTAAATAAGCTTCGTATATTTGTACCCGAATTGAAAATAAAAAAGAACGTCGGAATCCGGATGAATACGAATAGTGATGACATATTATTGTTGAAATTGATTAAACAAGGAGATCAGATCGCTTTTCGGCATTTGTTTTATCAGTATGCGGATTCTTTGGAACGTTTTATTACTTATTACATCCATGACCGGGAAAAATCGCAAGACTTGGTTCTGGATATTTTTACCTATATATGGGAAAACCGGCAGAACTTTGAGATAAAACTGACCTTGAAAGCCTATTTGTTCCAGGCGGCACGCAATAAGTCTTTTACCTATATCCGGGACAAGAAGATTCCGGTTTATCTGGAAGAAATGGAGGGTATGGAGATTGTGCAAAACTATGATTCGGAATTGGAGTTGCAGGAACTTCATCATCTGATAGAAGAAGCGGTGTCGCTTTTGCCGGATAAATGCCGTGAAATATTCCGGAAAAGCCGGGAGGAAAATTTGACCAATAAGGAAATAGCCGGACAGCTCCATATCTCGGAGAAGACGGTGGAGGGGCAAATCACGATTGCTTTAAAGAAAATCAGAATTCATTTGGGCGATTCTTATTCTTATTTGTGGTAAAAACGGGCTGGGCAACCGTACCAGAATCATAAAGCGTCCATCCGTTTTCGCCACCGACCCATACAGACTAATTACATACATGTTTTTGCAAAAACAACTATCATACTATCATATCCGCCTGTATATCGGTTTAAACCAATATGTTATGGCATGATAGTTGCCGTTTTGTACTATCTTCATCTATCATAACTATCATGGTGTAAAACGATAATGTCTTGTGTATCAATCATACGATAAAAACAGTGACCGTCCGGAAACAGGTGCAAAACATGTTAAAACGGCTTCTTTTTTCATCAAGACAGGCTTTTCTTTTGTCAAAAACCGTTTGCAAAACCGCTTGAGACCCGGGTGTACCCGCCACGGAGACCCGGGCGCGGGAGAGGTGCAGACCCGGGTCTGCACGAAGCCCAGACGGGGATGCAGAGAAGTTTATCAGCCATGTTGGAGGTACTTTTATGCCTTGTTTTTGCATCTTATTCGGCGAAAAAGGTCGTTTTATATTTAAATGACCCCGTTTTGTCGATGGTTATTTTTGCATATATAAACATAAATATCATATTATCAGCTATATAAATGAATAGTCATGTAAAAAGTGTGATAGATGTATGATAGTAGAATGATAGTAAAAAACAGCAACTGTCATTTTTTAACGTATTGTGAAACAGTAGTTAACAACCGGATATGATAGTATGATAGTTGGTTTGCGAAATTTTCATAAAAGAAAAGATGTGGTTCCGGATAGCAACTTTTGGTGCGGTTGCCCTGTAAAAACGGGGATTCTTTTAGGGGAGAAAGTGCTTTTTGGAGTCTATATATCCAAGAGGGTGGTACAGAAGATGGGTTCTTGGCTACCGCATGATATATAATAGATAAGATGAAGAAGGCTAAATCATTCTTTTTTTGGGGAACTGTTTGCTGCTGTCTGTTCTGCTTTTTGCAGATATGGTATCCGTTTTATTTTTATTATGTCGAACAATTGCAGGTTTTTCCTCTCACTTGGGCTTGTTTTGAGGAAACATGCCGACAACCTGGCGGGTTGGCTTGCTGGTTGGGTGGTTTCCTTTTGCAATTCTATCATCTTCCTTTGGGTGGTGCGTTGGTTTCGACCGGTTTGTTTTTGGGGATCGGTGTGCTGATGCAACGGATCTGCCGGCAAACGACATCGCCTGTCTTTTGTTATTTACCGGCTCTTTGCCCGATTCTGGCTTTGCTCCCTTTGCATGTCGATGTGAATTACCGGTTGCAGGGGACGGTTGCTTATTGTTGCATGCTTGGGGCTTTTGTACTCTATGTGCGTATTGTCGTACCGTGGAAACGGGTATTGGCGGGTTGGCTGTTGATGGCTGTTTTGTTTGTATTGGCAGGGCCGGTGGCAACCTTGTTCGTTGCCGGAGTCGTGGTCCGGGAGATGTTGTTGCGGGAGAAGGGATGGCAAGGATGTCTGGCACTTCCGTTCGGGATTGTCCTGATGCTTTGGTGGTCTTATCATTTCTTTTGGCAGCCGGAATACCGAATGATCGTTTTGCCGGATTTTTATTATGAGCCTTTGTTGAAGGCGAATAAGCTCTATTGGGCTTGGTTGGCTTTTCTTTCGGGGCTTTTAATGGCTTGCTTCCCGATCGGAAAAGGCAGAGGCGTGTTGGATCGGACTGCTTGGTGGTGGACCACAGTCCAGCTGTTGCCTTTGGTTGCCTTTTTGGGGTGGATGAAAAAAAAAGAGAATTGTATTTGGTTGAAAAACATGGAGTTGTATTATTATGTGCGGGGAGAACAATGGGATAAGGTCGTTGCCGGATATAAGGCGGCAGTATCGGACATGCGGACTTTGAGCTTGCTGAACTTGGCTTTGGCGTGCCAGGGCGAATTGGGAGATAAACTGTTCCATTATCCGCAGCAAGGCAAAGGCGGATTATTGCCAGAATGGAACAGTACGGTTCCGGGGGCAATCGTGTTGTCGGATATTTGCTACCAAATGGGGGATCTCTCTTCCGCTCAAAAGTTTGCATTTGAAGGATATGTCTCCTCTGTAGATGGAAACCCGCGTCTTTTGCAACGTTTGGTACAGACGAATATCCTGACCGGAGCTTATGCGGTAGCGGAAAAATACATCCGGATATTAGAGCAGACTTTGTTTTACAAAGAATGGGCTGCTGAATGGCGGAAGTATCTGTATCGGGATGATCTTGTGGAAGAAGAACCGTCGTTGGGCGGGAAAAGGCGGGCGTGGGGAAAAGGCGGACAGTATGCCGTGTCTGCAGATTTGTTGGAAGTGTGGGAACGGTTGGCAGTGAACAATCCGGACCGGTCGGTCGCTTTCCAATACTTGTTGAGTTTTCATTTGTTGGGCAAGACTTTGAATCGTTTTGACGAGTTGCATCGGAAGTATTACCGGACGAAGGTGTGGCCTTCCCTTTCCATCCACCAACAGGAAGCCGTGATAGCGCTTTATCAAAAGACTCCCCGATTGTGGCCCGAAAAAGGGGTCGGAATGAAAGTCGAGTTGCGCTACGGTGCGTTCGATCAGGATATGAACACGAAGCATGGCTATGTCAATTTTCGGGATGTCATGGCCGGTTCGTATGGAGATACCTATTGGTTTTATTTGATGTTTAAGAAATAAAGGTACGCGATGAAACGATTTTATTGCTTTTTGGTGGCGGCAATTTTGTTTTGTGCTTGTTCGGAGGATTGGAAAAATGGGAAACGGTTAGGTGAGAAGCCTGTTCTATTTCCTGATTATGCGCAAACCACTATCCCGTACAATATAGCTCCGTTGAACTTCACGGTCCGCGCGGACGGATGTCGTGTGTCGGTCTTGTTGGAAGCAGGAGTGGTAAAATTCAAGGTGGAGGCCCCCGACGGGAAAGTCAGGATTCCGGAAAAGAAATGGAAGAGGCTTTTGCAGGAGGCAAAAGATGATTCCGTTCGGGTTACGGTGGCGCGTAAGAAGGGCGATCGGTGGGAGATTTGGCAACCCGTATCGTTGAATGTGGCGGCAGATCCGGTTGATCCTTATTTGGTATATCGCTTGATAGAACCTGGCTATGCATTATGGAACAAAATGGGAATTTACCAACGTGGAATGGAGTCTTTTGATGAAACGACTGTTTATGAGAACAAGATGACGGACTATAATTGCGTGAATTGCCATTCTTTCTGCGGCCATGATCCGGACAAGATGCTGTTCCACTTGCGTGCCAAGTTGGCCGGGACTGTATTGGTTGATGGAGACGAGGTCGAGTTATTGGATACGAAAACAGATAAGACGATATCAGCTTTTACCTATCCTTATTGGCATCCTTCGGGTCGTTACATCGCTTTTTCCATCAATAGGACGACCCAGCAGTTGCATTCCACTCAGCGGACGGAGGTTTATGACACGGCATCGGATGTGATCGTTTACGATGTGGAGCGCCATACGTTTTTGTCTGTGCCCGGACTCGCTTCGCAGTCAAGTTTTGATACGTTTCCCTCTTTTTCTCCGGATGGTAAGAGTTTGTTTTATTGCACTGCTCCGGCTTGCTTGATGCCTGATTCCATTGGAAAATTGGCTTATAGCTTGTGCTGCATCTCGTTCGACCCTGAATCCGGAACGTTCGGTTCGCAGGTGGATACGCTGTTTGATGCTCGTGCGAATGGAAAAAGCGTTTCTTTTCCAAGAGTTTCTCCGGATGGTCGGTTCATGCTTTGTACTTTGTCTGGTTATGGCACTTTCCCGATCTGGCATAAGGATGCCGACCTGTATATGATCGACTTGAAGTCCGGAGTCGGTTCCTATCCGGAAACGCTCAACAGCAATGATACGGAAAGTTACCATTCGTGGTCGTCCAACGGAAGATGGGTTGTGTTCAGCAGCAGGCGTTTGGATGGATTGTACACGCGTCCTTTCATTGCGTATGTCGGGAAGGATGGCAAAACCGGTAAACCGTTTTTGCTCCCTCAAAAGGAGGCGGACTACTATGCCGGCTTGATGAAATCGTATAATATTCCCGAGTTTGTCACCGGTAAAGTGACTAATCGTTCTTATCAGATTCGCCGTTTGGCAGAACAGGGCGGAATATCCGTTTCTTGTTCAACTTTTTGATTTTTTTACAATAAGTCATTCTTCCTGTTTGCAGGATATTGTCATGGCTTGGAATCGGGGAATTGGAAAAAAATCGATTTGTTTTTAGGGGATGCCTTCATTTTTCGAGTCTCACGTTTCATAAATGGTACGAAGAGACAAAAATATACCGTGGGAAGTGATTATCCGGAAATTCAAGTGTGAGATTTCGGAGAAGGAACAGGCAGAATTGGATGTATGGCTTGCCGATGTGGAAAACCATGCCCGATTCCAAAGTTGGCAATCCCTTTGGTTGTCCATCATGGAAGAAAACATGCGGTATGTTTCCAATGTCGATGCCTTATGGAAAAGGATGGAGGAGCGTATGAGAAAGGCAGAGCCGCGAATGTTCAAGTTGTCTTTGCGTTCTTTTCGTTTGTATATTGCTGCGGTTGCGGTTTTATTTTTCCTGTTGTTCTCTTTTGCCGGTTATATGACGGCCGAATGGTACAAGGCAAGCGATGCCGTATTGGCTTATTCTTCCTTGAATGGAAAATCCCGGATATGTTTGCCGGACAGTACTTTCGTTTGGCTGAATGCCGGATCGACGTTAGAATATTTTGTTTCCCGTTGGACTAAAGAGCGTAACGTCCGTTTGGATGGAGAGGCTTATTTCGAGGTGGCGGCAGATCCGGACCGTCTTTTTGTAGTGGAAGGCGGCGGTGTGGTCGTAAAGGTGCACGGGACGGTTTTTAACATGAAGGCGCGGGAAAAGCAGGACCATGTGGATGTCAGCCTATTGTCAGGGTTGGTCGTTGTTGAAAATCACGGTGTGTCGAGAAGCCTGAATCCGGGCGAAACAGCCGTGTGTAAAAAAAGTGTTCCCAGCATAGAAAAGAAAACCACGGATGTTTCTATCTCTTGCCTTTGGGCAAAAGAATCCTTGCGTTTCGAGAAAAAGACGATTTATGAACTGACCGGATATCTGTCGGAATGGTATGGCATGGATATCCGTTTGGACCCGTCGTTGCCGACCGATCAAGCCTATACCTTTACGATCACACATGAATCGTTGGAGGAGGTGCTTTGCCTGATTGCGAAGATAACCCCGATAGAATATGTTTTTGATGAAGATAATACGGTGAGAATAACAAGAAAATAGTAACAATTAAATCAGGAATGCCTATGAAACACACGTAAAAAAGTAATTCGAAGTTGTAACAATTAAATCAGTAATTTATTAAATCTTAAAAAGGTTATGAAGAAACGAAAGTTCTTTAGTAACAGTGGCATTTTGAAATGGAAGATGCCATTATTGATAAGCATTTTATTTTGGATGAGTTTGCCCGGGACGGCCGAAGCGGAAGTTCAGCTTCGTTCCATCTCGCTCCGGTTGGAAAATGTTTCGTTGAGCGAGGCGCTTTCACGGATCGAAGAGGCAAGCGGTTATTCATTTTTCTATGATGAGAATAAGATTGATTTGTCTCGTCAAGTAAGCGTGAATGCTCAAAACAAGGCTGTTAAGGATATTTTGAAAAATATCCTGTTTTCGACGGGAATGACATTTGAAATATCGAACAACCAAATTGTCTTGGTTCCGGAAAAGAAAGCAGCCGCAAAGGAAGTTTCCGTGGCTGTCGTACAGCAACAAACACATATAGTAAAAGGGATCGTAGTCGACAATTTGGGTGAACCGGTACCGGGAGCCAATGTCGTTGAAAAAGGGACGACCAACGGTATCATTACAGATATG
>ENA-OPSY01001224-OPSY01001224.1-human-gut-metagenome-genome-assembly--contig:-NODE-1224-length-15515-cov-2.267335_pt1 | contig 15515 bp, 11 predicted proteins | sample MGYA00241464_ERZ501920 | MGnify/ENA primary metagenome ERZ501920 (study PRJEB25962, sample SAMEA2042396) | human gut metagenome | biome: human gut; feature: human-associated habitat; material: faeces...
CGGTTCGCTCGCCATCGACGAGATCCGTGCCGTGCTGATGACGCGCAAGGCTCGCCGGGAGCTGGACATCTTCTTCATCGACTATCTGAACCTGATCCATATCCCTTACACACGGGGCAGCCGCAACGAGACGACCGATCTGGCCCTGGGCGATGTGGTGCGGAAGGTGAAGCTGATGGCGGTCGAGCTGGATGTGCCTGCCGTCCTGTTGGCGCAGATGAACCGCGACAGCGACCGGCGCCTGGCTCCTTATCTGCCGATCTTGAGCGACCTGCGTAACTCCGGTGCGATTGAGCAGGTGGCGGACCAGGTGATCTTCGTCTACCGGGCCGAGAAATACGGCATCTTGTACGACAAGGATACGAAAGAGGACCTGCGGGGCGTGGGCTACCTTTTGGTCGCCAAGAACCGTAACGGGGCGACCGGACGGGCGCGTTTCCGCTACAATGTTTCGATGACACGGTTCCTGTCTTATGAAAACCGGTTGTTATGAGAGGCGATTCGTTGAAAGAGAGAATCCTTCGGGTGGCCACGATCGAGGAAGTGGTGGCTGCCTATGTGCCGTTGCAGCGCAGCGGTGCGGGATATGTCGGCTTGTGTCCTTTCCATGCAGACAAGCATCCTTCGTTGCACGTCCATCCGGGAAAACAGTTTTTCAAATGTTTCGCTTGCGGCGAAGGCGGAGACTTGTTCGCTTTCGTGCAGAAGATCGAGGGATGTTCGTTTACGGAAGCGATGGGAATGCTGGCGAAACGGTATTCGATTGACAGTAGGGAGTGGACAGTAGACAATTATGCAGGGAAGAAGAAAAGGACGGACGGAAAGGGGACGACCGGAAAGAGGACAGCCGGCTCCCCGGACAAAACGGCAAATGAAAACAGTGACGACCAATTGTCTGTTGTCAATTCTCAATTGTCCATTCGGACGATTGGCGCCGCCAATCGTCTGTTCGCCTCCCTGTTGCAGCCTTACGTGCCGGAAGACGAGGCTTTGAGGGAGACGTACCGTCTTTTCGGGGTGGGGATCGCTCCTCCGGAAGTGCCGGCGGATTACCGGAAGATGCGGTCGCGGCTGATCTTCCCGATCCGGGACGAGAAGGGCGGACTGGTGGCGTTTGCGGCCCGCAGGCGGACGGATGGTGAGGAGGGAGCCAAGTATGTCAACTCGCCGGCCAGTCCGGTCTATAGCAAGAGCCGGGTGCTTTATGCGCTGGACCTGGCGGGGGAGGCGATACGGGAGAGGCGGTTCGTCTTCGTCACCGAAGGCTACAAAGACGCCCTGGCGATGCATGTCGCCGGATTTACGAATACGGTGGCGCTCTGCGGGGTGGCTTTCACTGCCGGGCATCTCCGGTTGCTGGCGGGATATACGCAGCGGATCGTCCTGCTGCTGGATGCCGACAGGGCCGGGGAGGCGTCGATGGAAAAGATCGTGGCGATGCTCTCGTGCGGGACAGGCCCGGAAGGGGAGCGGTTGGAGCCGGCCTGTTTGTTCGAAGTGAGCCGGATGCAGCTTCCTTACGGGGAGGACCCGGACAGCCTGCTGCATGGATCGGGCTTCGTCTCTTTCCGCCGTCAGATCACCGCTTCCCTCCATTTGGCTTTGCTGGAAACCTACGAACACCGCCTGCTTCGGCAGATCGCAAAGACCGTGAGCGATTTATCTCTCTGTCTTTCATGTGAAGACCGAATATCTTTGTTATCTTTGCTCGCAAAACAGAAATCCCGCCTCTCACGCGTGACGATGCGGCTGGGGAGGAATGTGGTGGTGTAAACAACCGGTCACCGATGAATTTGCCGGAGTCATTCGCGGGAGACGGATTGTTAAGTTAAATGGAACATAGTCATAATTATTATGCAGTTACAACCTACATTTTCAATCATAACGATTACCTATAATGCCGTGCGTCTGGTGGAGCAGACGTTGTTGAACGTGTTGAGCCAGTCCTATCCGAACATCGAATATATCGTGATAGACGGCGGTTCGACAGACGGGACGGTGGATATCATCAGACGGTATGAATCGGGACTGGCCTATTGGGTGAGCGAGCCGGACAAGGGGATATACGATGCCATGAACAAGGGGCTTCAAAAGGCGACGGGCGATTATGTCTGGTTCATCAACGCCGGCGATACCCTCTGTTCGTCCGATACGGTCCAGTCGGTCGTTTCCAAGCTGCAGAAGAGGAAGGCTTTGCCGGATATCATCTATGGGGAGACGAATATCGTGGACGAGGAAAGGCGGTCACTGGGACTACGCCGCCTCAGGGCGCCGCGGAAGCTCTCGTGGAAGAGTTTCCGGATGGGGATGTTGGTTTGCCACCAGTCGTTCATACCAAAACGTGCGATTGCCCCGTCATATGATTTGCAATATCGCTATTCGGCCGATTTCGACTGGTGTATCCGTTGCATGAAGCAGGCCCGTTCATTCTGTAACACGCATCTCACCCTGTCCGACTTCCTGGACGGCGGTACGAGCACGACGCAAAGAAAAGCATCCTTGCGGGAGAGATATGCGATTATGTGCAAATATTATGGTACTTTTGTTACGGTTTTGCTCCACGGCTGGTTCGCCATCCGTTTTTATACGGCGAAGTGCCTGAAGGGGCGGGTGTAAAGAATATGAATTTTAATGAGACATATATGAAGGATTTGCTGAAGCAATGGGGGAAACATGTTGTTGCCCTGATTTTGTTTTTGGGACTGGTGATGACCTATTTTTCACCGGCGGTGTTTGATGGGAAAGTAATCATGCAGGGCGATAATATCAAGGCGACCGGAATGGGATCAAGCCAGATGGATCAATACGCCGAGACGGCACAGCCGGGTGAGTTCAGTGTCTGGTCGGATGCGATGTTCGGAGGGATGCCGTATGTGACAGGATATGGGCAGGCCGCACCGAGTATGCCTTCTTATTCGATTGTGGATGGTTGGTTGAAAAAGGTGGGATATGGTGATGCGGCGATGGTTTTTACCGGGTTAGTGTGTTTCTACCTGCTGATGTGCGTCATGGGAGTAAACTGGTGGCTCGCGATTGCCGGGGCATTCGCTTTTGCATTCGCATCCTATAATATCATTATTATCGAGGCGGGGCATATCGTGAAAGCCTATGTGATCGGTTATATGCCGGTGACGTTGGCCGGTATGGCATTGCTTTTCAGGCGCTCCTATCTGTGGGGAGCCGTCTTGTTCCTGTTGGGGGTAGCCTTATCCTTGGCGAACGGGCATATCCAGATCACCTATTATCTGGTCCTGCTTTGTCTGCTGATCTATGTAGGATATGCGGTCAGAAAGATCAAGGAGAAAGCCTATGGCGAATGGTTGAAGACCTCCCTGATTATGGCCGCTTGCGTCGTATTGGCCGTATTGCCTAACGCGCAGGGGATGTATTCCAATTGGGATCTGGGACAGCACTCCATCCGTGGCGCTTCGGAGCTGACGCCGAAACCGGATGCTTCGGGAAAAGTGGAGAAGGCTTCCACCGGTTTGGATAAGGATTATGCTTTTCAATGGAGTTACGGCTGGAAAGAGTTGATGACCGTTCTTGTGCCGAATGTATATGGCGGTGGTTCGGGAGGAACGTTGGACAGCTCTTCCGAGCTATACAAGGAGTTGAAGAAAAACGGGGCCCAGGTGGGGAAAGAAGTACAGACCTATACCTATTGGGGAGATAAGATATTCACTTCCGGGCCGGTCTATTTCGGGGCGTTGGTCTGCTTCCTGTTCGTCTTGGGGATGTTCGTGATCCGGAATCCTATGAAATGGTGGCTGCTGGCTGGATCGGTGTTCCTGACATTCCTTGCGTTGGGACGTAATTTCGATTCTTTCAACGACCTGATGTTCCATTATTTGCCTTTGTACAATAAGTTCCGTACAGTCGAGATGGCGTTGGTGATACCGGGATTGGTATTTCCGATCGTCGCTATTTGGGGGTTGCGGGAAATCTTGGCCGAAAAAGTAGAAGAAACTTGTTTGAGAAAAGGATTCTTTTGGGCTCTGGGATTGACCGGAGGCCTTTGTGTGATCCTTTGGCTGATGCCTTCCTTGTTGTTGGATTTCCGGTCTGCATACGATGCGCAGTTCCAGAACCAGGTTCCGGAGTGGTATTACACGGCCTTGTTGATGGACCGTGCTTCGCTGGCTTCGGCCGATGCGTTGCGGTCTTTGATCTTCATCCTGTTGGGAGCCGGGTTGCTTGTCTGGTTCTGGAAGGCGAAGAACAAGAAGACTGCGGCGACTTTCGTAAGTGCAGGGGTGGCAGTCCTTATTTTGATTGATCTTTGGACGGTGGATCGTCGTTATCTGAATGACAGTAATTTCGTCAAGCAGCAGCCGGCGGAGATGTATAAGGAAACGGTTGCCGACAAGGCGATTCTGCAGGATGCGGGTTCGACTTTCCGTGTGTTGAACATCAATAACCCGTGGCAGGAAACGAATACTTCCTATTTCCATCATTCTATCGGAGGGTATCATGCCGTCAAGCTGCGCCGTTACCAGGAGCTGATCGACCATCGGCTGGACGGTGAGTTGCGTGGGATTATCGGTGCTTTGCAGAAGGCACAGACGGCTGAAGATGTGATGTCTGCGTTGGCAGCTTGTCCTACCTTGAATATGCTGAATACCCGCTATGTCATCTATAACCCCGAACAGCAACCGTTGAAAAATCCGTATGCATTCGGGAATGCCTGGTTTGTAGACAAGCTGGATATGGTGGACAATGCGGATGCCGAGATAGAAGCCTTGAATACGATCGATCCGTTGAGAACCGCTGTGGTTGATAAGCGTTTCCAAGAAGATTTGGAAGGATTTGTGCCGCAGAAAGATTCGACCGCAACGATCGTGTTGGAAGAATACCGTCCGAACCGTCTGACCTATAAGAGTAAAGCGGATAAGGAACAATTGGCAGTCTTCTCCGAAGTATATTACCAGCCGGGTTGGAAGGCTACGGTCGATGGTAAGGAAGTGCCTCATTTCCGTGCGGACTGGATATTGCGTGGCATGCGTGTTCCGGCAGGCGAACATACGATCGTATTCGAGTTCCGTCCGTCCGGTTATGTGACGGCTGCATACGTTTCTTCCTACAGTTCGTTCCTGATCTTGTTATTGCTGATCGCTGCGATCGGTTGGTCGGGATGGAAATATTGGAAAAAGAGTAAAAATTGATATTGTTCAAACGTATCACTTTTGACGGTCGTCGTGGTAATAAAGACGACCGTCTTTATCCCGATGAAGTCAATGTTCGTATGGGATGAAGACGGTTGTCTTGACAATGACTTTTGGGAGTCTTTTTATTTGTAGAACGTCTTTTGGAATGCCGAAAACTCTTCCTTTTTCAAAACCAGCCTGTTCCAGGCAGCATCTAAAAATCCACAACCGTATCCTGACAGTTGGATAAAGGAGGCGATAATCGACAGGAAGCCGATTTTGATGCTTTTATTCTGAATCGAAGAATCCGCAAAGATAAGCAAACAGAAAAGTCCGAGCGGCAATAAACTCCAAGTGCAGAAGAGGCTTCCGACCAGGAAAAAGAGTACTCCTAATGTAAAGGCTGCCGGCAATAGATGTACCAGTTTAAGCGAGTCCGGATATTTCTTGTACAAATTGATACGGGCGATGCCGGAATTATAAACCTGGCGGAAGAACTTGTGCCAATCCGTACGTCTTTTGTGATATACCCAGGCCGAGGGAAACAGGCATACTTTGTTGCCGTTCTTGAATAGGCGGATACTGAAATCGATATCTTCTCCGAAACGCATGGGGGAGAAGCCGCCTAACGCTTCGTAGGAGCTTTTCCGGATTCCCATGTTGAAGCTACGGGGGTAGAACTTATCCATCTTCTTTTTTCCGCCACGAATGCCGCCTGTCGTAAAGAAGGAGGTCATGGAGTAGTTGATGGCTTTCTGCACGTCCGTAAAGCTGTCAGAGGCCTTGTCCGGCCCTCCGAAAGCGTCCGCCCCGGTTTCCTTCAGTTCCTTGTTTACCGATTTGATGTAGTCGGGAGGCAGGATGCAATCTGAATCGAGAACGATCAGGTAATCGCCTTTGCTCTGCTTCGCCCCGTAGTTACGGGCATTGCCCGGACCGCCATTAGGAATATAGGAATAGGAAACATCCAACTTATCTTTGAAAGCTTCGACTACATGCTGGCAAGTCTCCTTCGAGCCGTCTTCGACGATGACGACTTCGAAGTTTGTTTCACTCTGCCGTGTAAGGCTGTCCAATAACTCCTCTACCTCGTTGGGACGGTTGTAGACAGGGATGATAAGGGATAAATGGGATGTTGCCATATTTATGAATTCTTTAAGATGTAATATCCGCAGGTTGTATAGAAGTTACGGATATACGGGATATTCAGGAATCTCCATAGTTTTCGAGGATGGAGATTGAATTTTGTTTCGTAATTAGGGTTGATGAAATAGAGGACTTCTTCGACTATCCGGTATTTTTCTTTGTGCACGATCGAGAGAAAACGTTCCAGTGAAATGCCGGTATCTTTGATTTCCAAAAGTCCTCCGGGATTGACATTCCCCCATTCCAGCACTTTTTTATATACGGGACGGGGCAATAAATGGAACCAGGGCAAATGGCTTAGGAGCTTGTTGTTGCAAATCTGCTGGTGACCTCCGAATGGATTTTGCCAGGGTGGAAAGGCTACGAAAATAATACCGTGGGGACTTAAGAACCTCTTTATAAAAGGCAAGAATAATTCTTGGTTGGGGATGTGTTCTATCACATCCCGGATGATGATAATGTCGAACTTGTTGTGCAGTTCGGTTACTTTGTAGATATCCTCGCAGATCAATGTCAAGTTTCTGTTGTTGGGATGTACGCTGTAGATTTCTTTTGCGATTGCAATCTGGCCTCCGTTGATGTCTATGCCGGTCACTTGGCAACCGAGATCCAGAAAGGGCTTTATGTTTCCTCCTTCCCCGCAACCGATTTCGAGAATGTGGGAATCTGCCGTAATCGGTTTATGCTTTTCAATGAAAGGTATTACATATTTTTGTGTCGTAATACTTTGTTCGTTGAAATATAGTTGTCTGTCAGCGTGTCTTTTTTGCATATCTACAAAATAAAAAAGAGGGTGTGCCGAAAGCCTTCATACTTTTGAGCACACCCTCAGATATATTAATATCTGTAATGTTCGGCCTTATAAGGTCCTTCGACCGGTACGCCGATGTAATCGGCTTGCTTCTGAGTCAGTTTGGACAGTTTGACGCCGATGCGCTCCAGGTGGAGGCGGGCAACTTCTTCGTCCAAACGTTTCGGCAGGCGGTAGACACCTATTTCGTAAGGCATTGTCCACAAATCCATCTGGGCCAAGACTTGATTTGTGAAGGAGTTGCTCATTACGAAAGAAGGATGGCCTGTCGCGCAACCCAAGTTCACCAAGCGGCCTTCTGCCAACAGGAAGATAGAGTTGCCTGTCGGGAATGTGTACTTGTCAACCTGCGGTTTGATGTTGGTGTGCTGGATGTTCGGATAGTTCACCAGCTTGTCGACCTGGATTTCGTTGTCGAAATGGCCGATGTTGCAAACGATGGCCTGGTCTTTCATCTGGGCCATATGTTCGATGGTGATGATGTCGCAGTTACCGGTGGTCGTAACGAAAACGTTGCCTTCCTTGACGGCTTCTTCCATTGTCGTCACTTCGAAGCCTTCCATGGCGGCTTGCAGGGCGCAAATCGGATCGATCTCCGTGATCAGGACACGGGCTCCGTAAGAGCGCATGGAGTGGGCACAGCCCTACGTCGCCATATCCGGCTACTACCACGACTTTGCCGGCGATCATCACGTCGGTAGCGCGCTTGATGCCGTCGGCCAGTGATTCGCGGCAACCGTACAGGTTGTCGAATTTCGATTTCGTAACGGAGTCGTTGACATTGATGGCCGGAACCAGCAGTTCACCTTTTTCCATCATTTGGTACAGGCGGTGTACGCCGGTAGTCGTTTCTTCGGAGACACCTTTCATTTCGGCGATCGTGCGGTGCCAACGGGTATTGTCTTCAGCCAGGATACGGTTTAAGGTATCCAGGATGACCTGTTCTTCGTGATTGCCACCTTTGCGGTTGATCGTTTCGGCATCGTTCTCTGCCCGGTAACCCATATGAACCAGCAGGGATGCGTCGCCACCGTCATCCACAATCATGTGCGGACCTTTGCCGTCGGGGAAACGGAGTGCCATGTCGGTACACCACCAGTATTCTTCCAGTGTTTCACCCTTCCAGGCGAAAACGGGAACACCATCGGCAGCGATGGCTGCGGCAGCGTGGTCCTGTGTAGAGAAGATGTTGCAGCTTGCCCAGCGAACATCTGCTCCCAACGCAACTAATGTTTCGATTAACACTGCGGTCTGAATCGTCATGTGCAGTGAGCCGGTGATACGAGCTCCTTTCAGAGGTTTCTGATCGGCGTACTTCTTGCGAAGTGCCATAAGTCCCGGCATTTCGTGTTCGGCGATCTCGATTTCTTTACGACCGAATTCAGCCAAACTCATATCTGCCACTTTATAAGGCAGATTAGTTGGAAATAATTGTGACATAAATTGATACTAAAATGTTAATGCTGCAAAGGTAGTAAAAAAAATCATACCGGAGTGATTCCCTGGTCGGCCAATAACTTCAATCCTAAATCCTTCAGTTTGAACTTCTGGATCTTTCCGCTACCGGTCATGGGGTAGGTGTCGACAAAGAATATGTATTTCGGAATCTTATGCCGGGCGATCTTTCCGCGACAGAAGTCCTTGACGATATCTTCCGTCATGGTGACGCCTTCGTGCAGGATGATAAAGGCTCCCACTTCCTCCCCGTATTTCTTGGAGGGAACGGCAGCGACCTGCACATCTTTCACGCCTTTCAGGTGATAGAGGAATTCCTCCAGCTCACGGGGGTAGATGTTTTCTCCTCCCCGGATAATCATGTCCTTGATGCGTCCGGTGATGCGGTAGTTGCCATGTTCGTCTTTCACGCCCAGGTCGCCACTGTGCAGGAAGCCGTCTTTATCGATGACTTCGGCTGTCGCGGCCGGGTTGTTGTAATAGCCTTTCATGGTATTGTAACCTCGGTTGCACATTTCACCTTGTACGCCTACCGGACATTCTTCTCCCGTTTCCGGATCGATCACGCGGACTTCGGTAAATTCGTAGTCACGTCCCACCGTATTGTAGCGGACTTCCGCCGGATCGTCGATGCGCGAATGTGTCATGCCGGGCGATGCTTCCGTCAACCCGTATACGCTGGTCACGCGCATGAACATTTTTTCTTCCACCTGCTTCATCAGTTCCACAGGGCAAAGGGAGCCTGCCATGATGCCGGTGCGGAGGGAGGTCAGGTCGAACATGCTGAACATCGGGTGATTGAGCTCGGCGATGAACATGGTCGGAACGCCGTAAAGGGCCGTGCACCGTTCCTTGTGGATGGAGGCGAGTACGACCAGCGGATCGAATTTTTCGACCATGACTTGTGTGCATCCATGCGTCAAGACGTTCATGGAGGCGAGCACGACACCGAAGCAGTGGAACAGAGGCACGCAGCAGCATAGTTTGTCGTCTGCTGTGAATTTCATGTGTTCTCCTGTCAACAGCCCGTTGTTGGCAATGTTATAGTGCGTCAGCATGACCCCTTTGGGAAAGCCGGTCGTGCCGGATGTATATTGCATATTCACGACATCGTGCGGGGTCACCAGCTTTTTGGCTTCCACCAGTGTCTCGTCACTGACGTTTTCGCCTAAAAGCAGCAGTTCGGGAGTGTTGTACATTCCTCTGTATTTCTCCTGCCCGATGTAAACTACATTCTTCAGAACCGGGAAACGTTTGCTTTTCAGGTAGCCGCGTTGTGATTCCTTCAGTTCGGGCAGCATGGTGTATACCATGTCGACATAGCTTCCGTCGAACACGCCGTCGGTAATGCATAATGTATGGATATCCGCGTTTTCGACCAGGAATTCCAGTTCGCTCTGCTTGTAGTTGGTATTGACGGTAACGGCCACTGCTCCGATCTTGGCGGCGGCATACAGGAATGTAAGCCAGTCAGGGACATTAGTCGCCCAGATACCGACATGCGTGCCATGTTTGATCCCGATCGAAAGCATGCCTTTCGCCATCCGGTCTACACGTTCGTTGAATTCCTTCCAGGTGAAACGGAGGTCGCGGTCGGAATATACCAGATATTCCTTGTCGGGGGTCGTCTCGGCCCAATGTTCCATCCACTGGCCGAGCGTCCTGTCTTGTAATTGTATTTCCATAGAGACGGCAGATTAATAGGGGGTGTAGATGACTCCGAGGATTTTCGCCGTATTGTCGGCAGCGGCATGTACGTGGTGGGCGACGATGGAATCGTAGTAGATGCTGTCGCCTTCTTCCAGGATATAGGTATTCTTGCCGTAGTTGATTTCGAGGATGCCTTCCAGTACATAGATGAATTCTTCCCCTTCGTGTGTGGAAAGTACGAAATCCACTCCGTCTTCACTCGGAGCGACATCGATCAGGAACGGTTCCATATGGCGGCCCGACTTGTCTTGTGACAGCGAATGGTATTCCATGTGCTTGCGTGCCTTGCTGTCGTTGTTGCTGAAACCGATGCTGTTCGTGTCATTGCTATCTTTCTTGCGGCAAATGACGGGGCCCAGTTCGGACTGATCGTCCAGGAATGTCCCCAGACGTACGCCTAATACGCGGGCTATCTTGATTAGCGGGGCGAGAGACGGAAAGTCTATATTGCTCTCGATACGTTCTATTTGTTCGATGCTCAGACCTGAGCGTTCGGATACTTCCTGGGTGGAAAGTTGTTTGGATTCACGGATACTTTTGATTTTAGCTCCTATGATTTTGTTGTTTCCCATGAGCATTATATGTTTATTGTTTATTGAATCTTTTAATTTGTAACAGAACGGCGCAAAATTACATTAAATTTTCATTAAACAAAGGTATTAGGTAAAAGAAAAAAGGATGACCCCCGTGGAGACCATCCTTTTGAACTTCTTGCGAAGAAATTGTTTCTTACTTTCTGATGCCAAGCTCTTTGATGATAGCACGATATCTTTCGATATCAACCTTGATCAGGTAATCCAGTAAACGACGACGCTTACCTACCAACATTTTCAGAGCTCTTTCGGAGCTATGGTCTTTGTGATTAGCCTTCAAGTGTTCAGTCAAATGTGCGATACGAACTGTGAACAGTGCGATCTGGCTTTCTGCAGAACCTGTGTTGGTTGCAGACTTGCCATACTTTTCGAAAATCTCTTTTTTCTTTGCTGAATCTAAAAACATGATTCTTGTGTACTTTAATAAATTAATACTATGTTATCTAAGCGGGGACAAAGGTAGGGATTCATTTTTGATTGACAAATCTTTTTATGTATCTTTTTTTATTTTGAAGTGTCAATGTCATATACTTCTCGCAAATTTATTGTAATTTTGCGGCCAATAAATTAGTTTTCAATGCAAAAGATTAGAAACATCGCGATTATCGCGCACGTAGACCACGGTAAGACAACGCTCGTGGATAAGATGTTATTAGCCGGTAAGCTTTTCCGTGAAGGACAGGCAGAGCCGGATCAGTTCCTGGACAATAATGACCTGGAACGTGAACGAGGGATTACGATCCTTGCCAAAAATGTATCTATTAATTATAAAGGTTATAAAATCAACATTATCGATACTCCGGGACACGCCGACTTCGGAGGTGAAGTGGAACGCGTATTGAACATGGCTGACGGTTGCTTGTTGCTGGTCGATGCTTTCGAAGGCCCGATGCCGCAGACTCGTTTCGTGCTTCAGAAGGCTATCCAGTTAGGCTTGAAACCGATTGTGGTCATTAATAAGGTAGACAAGCCGAATTGTCGTCCGGAAGAGGTGCAGGAAATGGTGTTCGACCTGATGTTCAGTCTTGATGCAACGGAGGAACAGCTCGACTTCCCGACGATCTACGGTTCTGCCAAGCAGGGTTGGATGTCGGAAGATTGGAAAGAGCCGAAGGAAGATATTACCGCTTTGCTGGATGCTATCATCCAGTATATTCCGGAACCCCAGGTATTGGAAGGCTCTTCCCAGATGTTGATTACTTCGTTGGACTATTCCAAGTATGTAGGCCGTATCGCTGTGGGGCGCGTGCATCGTGGCGAACTGCGCGAAGGACAGGAGATCATGCTTTGCAAGCGTGACGGATCGATGGTGAAATCGAAGATCAAGGAAATCGACGTGTTCGAAGGGCTGGGGCGTACGAAAGTAGATGCTGTCCAGTCCGGTGATATCTGTGCGATTATCGGTGTGGAAGGTTTTGAAATCGGTGAAACGATTGCCGATGCCAATGATCCGGAACCGCTGCCGACGATTGCTATCGACGAACCGACGATGTCTATGTTGTTTACGATCAATAACTCTCCGTTTTTCGGGAAAGACGGCAAGTTCGTGACATCTCGCCATATATATGATCGTTTGATGAAAGAACTGGACAAGAACCTTGCCTTGCGAGTGGTTCCGACAGATTCTGCCGATTCTTGGTTGGTGTATGGACGCGGTGTTCTCCACTTGTCTGTCCTGATCGAAACCATGCGTCGTGAAGGTTACGAGTTGCAGGTTGGTCAGCCGCAGGTCATTATCAAGGAAATCGACGGCGAGAAATGCGAACCGGTCGAACAGTTGACGGTCAATCTGCCGGAAGAATGTTCCAGCCGTATCATCGATATGGTAACCAAGCGCAAGGGTGAAATGACGATGATGGAAAGCAAGAACGACCGTATGCATTTGGAATTCACGATTCCTTCCCGTGGTATTATCGGTTTGAACAATGCTGTTCTGACTGCATCAGCTGGTGAAGCGATCATGGCGCACCGTTTCCTCGAATACCAACCGTGGAAAGGTGAGATCGAACGCCGTACGAATGGTTCTATCATCGCGATGGAAACAGGTACTGCCTATGCTTATGCTTTGAATAACTTGCAATCCCGTGGACGTTTCTTTATTGCTCCAGGCGATGAGGTGTATGCCGGACAGGTGGTTGGCGAGCATACGAAAGACAATGACTTGGTGGTTAATGTGACGAAGTCGAAGAAGCTGACGAATATGCGTGCTTCCGGTTCGGATGATAAAGTGTCTTTGGCTCCTCCTACGGTGTTCAGCCTGGAAGATGCTTTGGAATATATCAAAGGCGATGAATATGTAGAAATCACCCCGAACAGCATGCGTATGCGCAAAATCATCCTTGACGAACTTGAACGTAAGCGCCAGGGAAGATAAGATCCATCACAACATAATTGCGCCGATAACGCAAATCATACTTGGATTTGCGTTATCGGTTTTTTGTTTTAATTCCAAATACATGCACTACTAATCCTATTTATATCGGGAGGGCAGTTTGTAAATCGTATTCAAACGTGGTACGGTTGTCGATTGTCAAATTAATAATGAATAATATCAAAAAATAAGGGGAGGCATTTGCGTATACTGATTATTTTTGTCCTATTAAGTAAAAAACTTTAAAGGAAAATGAAGAAAAAAGTATATACAGCGTTCATATGCCTTTGTTGTGCTGTGGTGTCTCTCTTTGCTCAGGAGCGCGTAGTGGAATTAACGAATCCGAACGAAAGCTGTACGAGTATCGCTGCCGGCAAATTGGCGACGACTGATGGTTCGGTCATGACATCGCAGACGTGTGATGGGACTTCTCGTACTTGGATGGAGGTTGTGCCTGCCCAAAACTGGTCAGATACCGCAAAACTCGATCTTTATTGGGATCTCCGTCATACGGAAAGCAAAAACGACCGTTTGGGTGTGAAACTGAAAGGTTCTATCCCACAGGTTCCTTATACATTTGCTTATCTGAATACTGGTTATCCTTGTATGAACGAGAAACAGCTGGCGATGGGAGAAACGACTATCGTTGGACGTAAGGAGCTGCGTAATCCCAAAGGCTTGTTCCATATTGAGGATTTGCAGGGGATTGCTTTGCAACGTTGCAGTACGGCACGCGAGGCGGTCTTGCTGATGGGACGCTTGGCAGAACAATATGGTTATCGCGATGGCGGGGAATGTCTGACGGTTGCCGATAAGAGGGAACTTTGGTTTTTCGAGATTACGGGTGCGGGTCCGGAAGATATGGGGGCTTTATGGGTTGCCCGGCGCATACCGGACGACCATGTGACGGTTTCGGCCAATACACCTCGTATTTCCGATGTCGATTTCGGGGATAAGGATAATTATATGTATAGTGAAGGACTGAAGGAGAAAGCACGGAAGTTAGGGTATTGGGACGGGAAAGAACCTTTCAAGTTCTGGAAAGTAATCCATGAAACGGGGAAGAAGCCTTTTACCATCCGGGATTTTTTTGTTTTGAAAACGCTGGCTCCTTCTTTGAACCTGACGATGGACATGGAGGAGTTACCTTTGTCTGTCAAGCCCGAACAGAATGTTTCTTTGGCGGATATGAACCGTCTGCTGCGTGAAACATATGAGGGAACAGAATGGGATATGACAAAAGACATGATGGTTACGAAGAAAATCAAGGATAAAGATAGAACCGAGCGTGATACGATATATAAAAGCCCGTTGGCACAAAACTGGATGACGAATGATATGTTTGAATTCCTGAATGCACAGCGAGGTGAAAAGAAGATAGAGAAACAGCGGACGATATCGGTTGTCTGGTGTGCTTATTCGTTTGTGATCCAGTGTCGAGATTGGTTACCGGACGAGGTTGGAGGCGTTTGTTGGTGGTCGGAAGATAATCCGGGTGAAAGTCCCCGTGTCCCGTTATTTGCCGGGATGACGGATGTCCCTGAAAGCTTTAAGGTATGCGGGCATAAACGATATCGTCCTGATGCCGCCCTTTGGACCTATCGACGTACAAACCGTTTGGCGCAAGTGAGTTGGGGGCATGGTCGTAAATTAATCGAGCCTGCCGTCCTCTCTTTCGAGCAGAAGGCTGCCGACGAAATGCCTCTGATAGAAAACAAGGTATCGGCCCTTATTCGGGAAGGCAAGAAAGATGAAGCCCAAGCTTATCTTACCCGTTATTCCTTCGATTTTATCTATTCGACTTTGCGTTGTTGGGAGGAAATGGAAGGACAGCTATGGCATAAGTTTGGACGGGGTTTCTGATTGAGGGCTTCTTTTAGTGTGAGTTCTTCTTGGCTTTTTCCCGCTGCTTTTCGATTTCTTTTCGGTAGGAGAGTGGGTTTATGCCTGTTTTGCTCCTGAAAAAGTAAGAAAAATAGTCGGCCGATTCAAAATTGAGCTTCATTGCGATGTCTTGGATCGACATTTCCGTACTGCTCAGTAAATCTTTGATCTTGCTGAGCTTCAGTTGCAGCATGTATTGATGGGGAGCGATCCCAGTGTATTGCTTGAATGATTTCCTGAAATTGGAATAGCTCATGTTGATGGATTCGGCGATATCTTCCGGTGTAAACTTGTCGTAAATGTTTTCCCGCATCAATACGCATGCTTCCTGTATCTTCTGCATAGAAACCGATCCATAATCCTGATTTTTGTTGATCGAATAGATCAAGCCGATCGTATGC